>JADMIO011460607.1_pt1 | contig 61827 bp, 49 predicted proteins | sample 8958161 | NCBI WGS metagenome assembly JADMIO01 (sample SAMN16585339, study PRJNA669376) | soil metagenome | isolation source: Crop rotation soil | place: USA: Cullars Rotation, Alabama | collected 2011
GCCGCGACTTCAAGTCACGTGAATTCCAAGCTTCGGATCCCACTGTGCTGGAAAGGAAGCTGATTATTTTCAGCCGCGACGAATTGAAGCAGCACGACATGCGTTGCGCTGGTTTCGATCATCCAAGCCTGCGGTACTTCCTGGGGGACGTTCGCGATCCGCAGCGACTGGCGCGAGCGTTTTCGGGAGTCACGGTGGTGGTACATGCCGCCGCCCTCAAGCAGGTTCCGGCCTGCGAGTACAACCCGTTCGAAGCGATCCAGACCAATGTAATGGGCGGGCGGAACGTCATCGATGCGGCCATAGATCAGGGTGTGCAACGGATCCTTGCGCTGAGTACAGACAAAGCTGTAAACCCCATCAATCTTTACGGCGCCACCAAGCTATGCGCCGAAAAGATGTTTGTGCAAGCCAATGCCTATGCCGGCGCAAAAAACACCCGCTTCAGCTGCGCGCGCTATGGAAATGTCGTGGGAAGCCGCGGCAGTGTGATTCCGGTGTTCCTGGAGCAGCGCAAGCGAGGACGAATCACGGTGACCGACCCTCGCATGACCCGCTTCTGGCTGACGCTGGAGCAGGGTGTGGAGTTCGTGGTGGGATGTATGGAACGCATGCACGGAGGCGAAATCTTCGTGCCCAAGATACCCAGCATGAAACTGGTCGAGATGGCGGAGACGATCGCCCCCGAATGCGACATCGAATATGTCGGAATTCGGCCGGGCGAGAAGCTTCATGAAGTACTGATCTCGGAGGATGAGGCCCGGAACACGGTCGAACTCAGCGACATGTACGTGATCCAGCCCGCTCATTCCTGGTGGAAGAGAGAGAACTGGGATAGTGCGCGGCCATTGCCGGATGGCTTCCGTTACGGAAGTGATTCCAACCAGCACTGGATGACGAGCGATGAGTTGCAGGAACTGATCGCCTCGGGTAACGGAACCCCGGAGCGCCCGCGTCTGGTGGCCGCTCAACGAGCGCGGGCCTGAGACGTTATGGCAACCTGCCTCGCCACTTCACAGGTACTCGCCATCCATGGCGGTGTCCCGGTCCGCGACAAGCTGCTCCCATATGGACGCCAGGCAATCAGGGAAGAAGACATTCAGGCTGTGGTCGAGGTGCTGCGCGGCGACTGGCTGACCACGGGGCCGAAAGTTCATGAGTTTGAACAGGCATTTGCGGAATATGCGGGAGCCACACACGCAGTCTCTTTCAGCTCCGGAACGGCCGCTTTGCACGGCGCGGCATTTGCGGCGGGCCTTGAGCCCGGAAAAGAAGCTGTTACGACGCCGCTGACTTTCGCAGCCACTGCTAACTGCATACTGTACACAGGCGCCACCCCGGTGTTTGCCGATGTCTTGCCGCAAACTCTGAATCTGGATCCGGACGCCGTAGAAAGGCGCATCTCTTCGCGGACGCGTGCTTTGCTTCCCGTCGATTATGCCGGCCAGCCGGCGGAGTTGGGGGCTTTTCTCGAACTGGCGGAAAAACACGGACTGGTGCTCATCGAGGACGCGTGTCACGCGCTGGGGGCAAGTTACAAAAAGCACAGAGTGGGCGGCATCGCTCACATGACGGTTTTTAGTTTTCACCCCGTTAAACATCTCACTACCGGCGAAGGCGGAATGGTTACCACGAACGATGCCAGTCTCGCGGAAGTTCTACGCCGGTTTCGCAATCATGGCATCAGCAGCGATGCGCGTTCACGCCAGGCCGCGGGGCAATGGTTCTATGAAATGGTCTCGCTTGGGTTTAATTATCGGCTGACCGACATTGCCTGCGCTCTGGGATTGCAGCAAATGAAGACCTTGGACGCGAATCTCTCGAGAAGAAGAGCGATCGCGGCCGCGTATTGCGCGGCGTTTTCCGGATCACCATTGATTTTGCCCGCGGGGACAGAGAACGCGGTTCCGGCCTGGCATCTCTATCCCATACGCCTGCAATTAGAGCATCTGTCCGGAACTCGGGACGGCGTGTTTGCCGCACTGCGGGCAGAAAACATTGGCGTCAACGTCCACTACATTCCGGTTCATATGCATCCTTACTACCGCGAACGGTTCGGATACCGCCCGGGCGACTTTCCTTATGCAGAGCGGGCTTATGAACAACTGATCAGCCTTCCGATGTTCCATAGCATGACGGATCAGGATGTGGACGATGTGATCAGGGCGGTGCGGAAAGTGTTGGATTGCTTCTCATGATTCGAGGATTTGACCGCCAATGCAGGTAGTCGCAATTATTCAGGCTCGCATGGGAAGCACCAGGCTTCCTGGCAAGGCGTTGATGGACCTTGCGGGCAAGACTGTGCTGGCCCGAGTGGTGGAGCGAGTCTCTCGAATGAACCGTATTCAGTCGGTCGTGGTTGCGACTTCCGTAAACCGGGAAAACGAACCCATTGCAGTCGAGTGCGGGCGCCTCGGGATACATTGCTTCCGAGGCTCTGAGAATGACGTGCTGGACAGGTATGCCGGCGCCGCGCGGGAATACAAGGCTGAGGCCATCGTTCGCATTACCGCCGATTGCCCGTTGATTGATCCGGAGATCTCGGACAGCGTGGTGAGTGAATTTGTGCAACGCCGTGCCGACTATGCGAGCAATATCTTTCCGCGCACCTATCCTCGTGGGCTGGATACGGAGGTCTTCACCCGAGATGCTTTAGAGCAGGCATGGAAACACGCCACTGAGGCGCACCAGCGGGAGCACGTAACTCCATATCTGTACGAGCACCCGCAAGTTTTTCGCCTGGCTTCTATTCAAGCTGATGCGGAGTACGCTTACTATCGCTGGACGCTTGATACGCAGGAAGATCTGGAACTGATACGCAGTATTTATTCGCGGTTTGATGGGCGGGAAAGATTCTCGTGGAGGGAACTGCTGCAATTGTTCGAACGTGAACCCGCACTGGTGGAGATCAACTCACACGTGCAACAGGCGGTGTAGCCGGAGTGTCAATCCAAAACACAGTTGTGTTTCGAGTTGACGCGAATGCCGAGATCGGATCGGGGCATGTCGGTCGCTGTCTTGGACTTGCTCAAGAGCTTCAAGACAGGGGCGATCGAGTCATATTCGCGGCTGCTGAACTTGGTGGAGTGCGACCTCGGATTACGGCAGAAGGATTTGAGATCGCTGATGTTGCGGCGATACCCGGATCTAATCAGGATGGCGTGTTCACGGCCGAACTGTGCCTTGGACAGCAGGCTGCATGGTTGATTACCGATGGCTATTACTTCAGGGATGCATTTCAGAATGTGCTTGCGACAGCCAAGGTGAAAACTCTGCTGATGGACGATTATGGCCAACTTGGAATCTGGCGGTCACGGTATGTGCTCGATCAAAACTTTGGCGCACGGGAGGATCATTATGCAGCCAAAGCGCCGGGTACTCGCTTGCTCAAAGGCAGCAGGTATGTCTTATTGCGGCGTGAGTTCAAGAAATGGAAACATTGGGAAAGGCAAACCAAGGACCATGCTCACAATGTGCTGGTTACTCTGGGGGGCGGAAATGCCGAGGAGGCGTCCAAAAAGATTCTGACGGCGCTGGCTCTTGTTCCAGAAAATGCATTCGACGTGATCGTCGTAGTTGGACCAAACGCCGATAATGGCGTTGCACTGAAGCAGTTGATAACGGAGCACAAACTTCCAGTGCGGCTGGAGGTTAACCCGAAAGATATGCCCGCATTATTAGCGTGGGCGGATTTGGCGATTTCTGCGGCTGGTTCAACCTGTTGGGAGATGTGCTATCTCGGATTGCCGGCCATTGTGTTCGCACTCGCTTCGAATCAGGTTGAAACTGCGGAATCGCTCCGAAGTGCCGGGGCAGTGAAATATTTCGGCGATTGGGTTGGGTATTCGCAAGCCGCTCTGGCAAATGAGCTACAACGGCTCGCGGCAGCGCACGGCGAAAGGGAGCATATGTCACAAACGGGACGCAGCCTGATCGACGGAGGCGGCGCTCCGCGGCTCGCAGATCTTCTCTTTCAACCCGCTGTCCGCTTACGCCCTGTCAGCCTCCGCGACAGTGAACTCCTGTGGAAATGGGCGAACGATCCTGAGTTGCGTAAGCAATCGTTTACTCAAGAAGCAATTGACTGGTCTATTCACGAACAATGGCTTAAATCAAGCCTCGAAGACCGCGACACGGTGATTCGCATTGCCGAGAATGATCGCAGCGATTCAGTCGGCGTTGTCCGGTTCACGCTCCAACAGCGCAAGGCGGTGATTTCCATTTCCCTGGCCCAGGAGTTTCGGGGCACGGGCCTCGCGCCAGCCGTTCTGAAATGTGCTCTGGATGAGTTGACGCAAACAAGGTCCATTCAAGATGTGAGTGCGTTTGTGAAGCCGGAAAACCTGCCTTCAGTTCGGCTCTTCGAAAACGCAGGATTCGTATGCACAGAGCGAACCAGCGTCAGAGGGCAAGCCGCAATGCATCTGGTTTTACGGACCTGATGTCATGGCTGAAAATATCCAGATTGCCGAGCGCACCATCGGTCCAGGCCACCCGGTCTACGTGATTGCGGAAATCTCCGCCAATCACAATGGCAGCTTCGAAAATGCGCTCCGGCTGGTCGAAATAGCGAAAGAGTGCGGCGCGGATGCGGTCAAGCTGCAGACCTACACCGCAGATACCATCACGCTCAGTTGCGACCGTGAGGAATTTCGCATCCGGGCCAACACTCAGTGGGACGGACAGACCCTGCACTCGCTCTACTCCCGGGCTTTCACTCCCTGGGAATGGCAACCGAAGCTGAAACGGGCCGCCGACGCCCTGAAGCTTGATCTGTTTTCTTCTCCGTTCGATGACACGGCAGTGCAATTCCTCGAACAGATGAACGTGCCGGCGTACAAGCTGGCTTCCTTCGAACTTGTGGACATGCCATTAATCGGCCAGATCGCGGCGACCGGCAAGCCCCTCCTGATCTCCACGGGGATGGCAAGCGTCGAAGAGATTGAAGAGGCGCTCAACCACGCTTGGGCCAATGGAGCGCAACAGATTGCGTTGCTGAAATGCACCAGTTCTTACCCTGCCGATCCATCGGAAATGAATTTGCGCGCCATAGCTAAACTTCATCGCCGCTTCCAGGTCCCGGTGGGTCTTTCCGATCACAGTTGCGAGTTGGCGGTTCCCGTAGCCGCGGTTGCGCTGGGAGCCTGCATCATTGAAAAACACTTGATTACCAAGCGTTCCGACGGAGGACCGGATTCCGCCTTCTCTCTGGAACCGGACGAATTCAAACAGATGGTAAACGCGGTCCGAGTTGCCGATATGGCTTTAGGCGAAGGAATCCTCGGTCCGAGCGCGAGAGAAACAGAGAGCCGTGTTTTTCGCCGATCGTTGTTCGTCACCGATAACGTGAAGGGTGGAGAACTCTTCTCCAGTGCCAATGTCCGTTCCATTCGGCCTGCCAACGGCCTGCACACCCGCCACCTGCCGCAAATTCTGGGAAGGCGAGCCGCCCGCGACGTAAAGAAGGGCACTCCGCTGACCTGGGAGCTGCTGGAACAGGCATGAGGTTCATTAGTCCGTTGTTGAAGCGAGTGATCTACCCCGGGCTTGCCCGCTCAGGTTACTTGCGCCGGAGAAACGCTACAGGCCCGGTGGCATTGACCTATCACGGAATCCTTCCGCCGACATATCGCAGCTTGGATTATGGGCTTGACGCGAATCTCGTTAGCCTGGGAGCTTTTCGGGAGCAGCTCAGGTTTTTGAAAGCAAATTACAACCTGATTTCGCCGCCGGAATTCCAGGCCTGGAGCGAAGGCGGCTCTGGCCTGCCCGATCGCGCCGTGCTTTTGACGTGCGACGACGGCCTGCGTAGTTGCCTGGAATACATGCTTCCAGTTCTTCTGGATGAGAGGCTCTCCTGCATATTCTTCATAACCGGCGCATCGTTGCAGTCCGATTCGGCTATGCTGTGGCACGAACTGCTGTATCTGGCTTTTGTAAGAGCTCGTCGTCCCTGCCAGGTTCACATCGCAAATCCGCCGTTCGAAGTTTCACTTGAGAAGCAAAGCCAGATTGGCAGAGCATGCTGGCACACGTTGCTATATCTATCCCGAATATCGAAAACCGAGCGTGAGCACGCGCTTCAGCTCATTTGGGCGCAATTGAAGTTCAGCGAGCGGATTATCGCTGATACAGGAAATCGATTGCGATTCCAGGTAATGAATCGGAATGACTTACTGACGCTGACCAGCACAGGAATGGACGTGGGAAGCCATACCAGTTCGCATCTCGCGCTATCAGCGATGGGCGAGCAATCGGCACTAACCGAAATTCGGGAAAACCGCGCTGCATTGAGACAGCTGACCGGACAGTCAATCTGGTCTCTGGCATATCCATTCGGAACAGAGGAAGCGGCGGGGCCTCGGGAGTACCAATTGGCCCGCGAAGCGGGCTTTTCATGCGCGTTCATCAATAGCGCCGGGAATTTCGATTCCAGATTCGCTATACCACGTGTTCACATCACGCACGATATGCATATCTCTGAGTTCGAAGCCCACCTTTCGGGTTTTCACCATTCGCTTCAGCGGCTGGCTTCGCGTCAAATCGGTGCAGCGTGACGGCGGCGGTGACTTCTGCAGTTCGTGCGAGTGCTCGGAATTTGAAAGTTTACGACCAGCCTGCGGTAGTCTCCCACTATTCCGCTCTGCAGTACCTCACTCCGTGCGAAGAATATCTTTTTGATCGCTTTATCCAACCTGGCTGCGCAGTGTTGGATTTGGGAGTCGGCGGCGGGCGTACGACTTCTTTCCTGGGCGAAACGGCTTCTTCCTACATAGGGCTGGATCGCTCGGCGGACATGATTCGCTCATGTCAGCGCAAATTTCCACAATACCGGTTTGAGGTGGGCGACGCCTGCGATCTTTCGGTTTTTGCCGATGCATCTTTCAATGCAGTTATCATGGCTTTCAATTCATTTGACTACGTGTTAGCCGCAGCAGATCGGGAACAATGCCTGCGGGCATGTTATCGCCTTCTCAAGAGCGGCGGAGTGCTGATCTTCTCCTCCCACAATCCACGCTCGGTGCTGGTCCGGCCCGCGTGGAATCGAGAACGAGTCGAGAATTTTTGCGCGCGCAGATGCTCGCCGACAAGTGGCTTTTTCGGCCCGTTTTTAGTGCTCGGCAATATTGCCAGATGGTCGCTTGCGGCTGGGCAAGCCGGCGCGGCCACGCTGGCAAGATTCTCGCGAGCTATTGTGTCTCGCGCCTTCTGGCAGGGTGAGGGCTGCGTTTTTGATTCCGCACACGGCGGATTGTTCACACACTGTTGGACTCCCACCCGGGCAATGACAGCTGTGACTGCCAGGGGGTTCCAAGTTGAGACATACATGGGAGACGATTATCCACGGCGAAGCGGAATTTTTGTGACAGACTGGTTTTATTACGTCTTTCGTAAACCGTAACCCTGCGAGAAAACTTGCATCTAGTCCTGCATCGAGAAATTCCAGAAAATCCAGCGCTTCGCCGTCAATGGAATGAACTCGTTTTCAGCATGGAAAGCCCGCAGATCTTCTATACCTACGAGTGGGCGCTGGCGGTCAGCCGGGCCTACCGTAACTCTGTCACGCCGTTAGTCTTCCTGGGTTATGAAGAGGATCTTCTCGTGGGCGTGGCTGCTTTGGGCGAATCAATTCAGCGTCCGGGCCAGCGATCTTTTTTGGCTGGCGCGACCGCAGATTACTGTGATTTCGTCTGTTCCCCGACCAATGCCCCACTTTTCTGCCGAGCAGTCCTCGATAATGTGAGCGCAAGCAGCTTCTCGGATATCACATTTCCGAACATGCCAAAGGATTCGCTCTCGGTAGCTGCGATCCGTACCCACGCCCGAAAGATCGGCTATCACGTCTCCTGCCGGACCGCCTACCATTGCGCCCAAATTGTTCTGGGCAAGGGCGGCGATCGTGAGCAACTTCGCGCCGGCATGGAGAAACGCCAGTCGGTGAAACGACAGATTGCATCGATGTCAAAGATGGCTCCCGTAACGGTTTCGCATGATCGCAACGGGACGCAGATCGCCGATTCTCTGCCTGAATTTTTTCGCATGCATGTGGCCCGCTTCATGGTCATGGGACGAACCAGCAATCTTGTCAGTCACGAACGGCGCGCATTTCTTCGTGAATTGACCCATCAGCTTTCTGAAACCGGATGGCTGGTGAATAGTCGCTTGACGGTCGGTGATCAAACGGCAGCCTCCAACTTCGGGTTTCGCTTCGCGGGGACATGGTTTTGGTATCAGCCTATCCTTCAGCACCGGATGGTGAAGACATCTCCCGGATTATGCTTGCTCAGTAAAATCATTACCGCCGCCTGTGATGCTCCGGATGTAAGCGTGGTTGATCTTGGATTGGGGGCAGAAGAATACAAAGAGCGGTTTGCCAACGCCTCGCGCGAGACTCTCCACATGACGGTGCACGCAAGCGCTGCTTCGTATCTCAAAGAAACCGTGCGTCACAGGTCAGCGAAGCTTGCGGCCAAGTCTCCTGCAGCCGAATCATTCCTGCGGCGCCAGCGCGAACGTGTGGCAAAAGAAAAAAAGCGAGGGCTTCTGGTTGCGGGTGAAAGAGTTCTGAATGCGATCCGGCGTCGCGCATTTTCTACAGACGAAGTTCTGTTCTATCGCTGGCAATCGTTTGCTCCTTCGGAGCAAGAGGCATTTCAGCTCAAGTCGATCGAGATGGAAGACCTTGCCGAAGCTTCTATGCGCTATTGCGATGACGCCGAGACGCAGGCCTACTTGTTACGCTCCGCCCGCAGGCTTCATGGCGGGCAAGCGCAAGGCTACATGCTGGTCACCCCGGATGAAATTGCCGTGCACTTTTGCTGGACCAGCAGGTTCAACGGTTTTCATATGGACGAACTCGATCACGTTTTGCATTCTATGGCGCCCGACTGCGAGCTGATGTTCGACTGTTGGACGCCTGGTTCGCAACGGGGAAAAAAGTACTATCCGCGTGCAATTTCGATGCTGGCGGACCACCTGGCTGCGAGCGGTTCGGTTCCCTGGATCTTCAGTGGAAAGGAAAACAAGCCCTCACAGAGTGGAATTCTAAGCGCCGGTTTTGAACCGCAATTCTCGCTGATTCGGAGACGCTCGCTTTTCATAACCCGCTTGTTGCACACAACGGCCGCCTCCACATCCTCTGGGCTGGAGCCTGCGGCTTTCGCGGCTTGAGCATGAAACTGCTCGTCCTTGACGGTGCGGATGACCTGTCCACTCTGCCATCACAACCATGGGACATGATCGTCGACTGCGCCCGTGCGCCGGCGGCTACATATGATTCGTGGGCTCGTCTCAGTGGCGCGGAATGCCTGAGTTTCTTTGATTTTGCGCATGGGGTCGACGACTTGCACGCCTCGCGCGAACTTTTGCGCCGGGGGTTAAACATCGTGGTGGATCAGGACGGCGTCGATTGGTGGGATGTGCTCTCCCTGCTCATCGAATCTGACCTCAGGCAAGTGATGCTGGCTCTCAGACTCAGCAGACAGCTCCCATCAACCTGCCAAATCTACACTTCGCGCGCAAACCTGCTTGCTTCGGCGTTGGCGAAGGCTTTTGGAACGCAGCTTCACGTATTGGCATCTCGCCGTGGTCGAGTGCGGCATCTGATTTCAAGATATCAGTCGGCGTTTCAAAAACTGGAAGCTCATCAGCTTGCGCAGGTGATAAGGGACAAGTTTGATCCTCAACATTCGGTTCGCCGACACTTTGCCAGGAGGGCAATACGCTGCACGGCTCCCGTAGTCTTGCTGCCTTCTGCGTACATCAACGTGTCTCGAACCGCGGCTGCGCATGCCGCGAGCGCTCCTAATACGCGATTTCTCCTGGTCTGTGCACGCGAAAGCGCGAGGCTGGCGTCGCTGCCCCCGAACGTAACCCAAATCTCTCTCAACCCCTACTTTCGAGGCGGCAATCATTCCCAATATGCTTACTTACAGAATTTGTACGATGGGCTTGCCCGGAATCTTGCCGAGTCCACTCTGGAATACCAGCTTGCGTCCTCGGCAGGCCTTCTGGCGCGCGTGCGATCTTCGCTCCCGTGGGGTCTGGCTATCCGTGATAGCTGGAAAAACCTGCTTTCTGCTCAGCCTGTTTCTGGTGTTTTGTGCGCCGACGACAGCAATCCCTACTCTCGACTGCCGCTGATATTGTCCAAAAATAAAGGACTTCCGACGGTAGCGTGTCACCACGGTGCGTTGGATTTCCGCATGGCAGTGAAAGAAGTCCATTCCGATTTTTATCTGACCAAGAGCGAGATGGAACGCGATTACCTGGTAACGAAGTGCCGGGTGTCAGCGGACCGGCTCATATCAGCTTGCCCGCCTGCGGATTCGCTTGTAGAAAAACACGGCACCTCCGCCAGGCGCGACACACTGGTCTTCTTCTCGGAGCCCCTTGCCAACATGGGCTGGAGAGAGGAAGAGGTGTTTAGCGATTTAATTCCGCGCCTCAGCCAGATCGCGCAGGCAACAAGGCTCAAGCTGGTCTTAAAGCTGCATCCCTTCGAGAGTGCTCGAGCTTACAAGAGGCGGTTGCAAAAGTTCAGGGGAGAATCTGAGTGTGTTCAAGTGGTAACCGGACCAATGTCAGAAGCCTTATGGAAGTCGATCCAGTTTGCCGTCACGGTGCAATCAAGCAGCGCACTCGAATGTGCTTCAAGAAACATCCCGCTCATTCTGTGCGGCTGGTTATCCGATCCCTATTCCGACTATGCGGCACAGTTCGCGACATTCGGTGTCGGCCAATATCTTCATTCACCAGATGATCTTTCCAGTATTCCTCGCCTCATTCGGAACTCGACCGGTGTAAGGGTAGATGCTCCCCATCTGGACGGTTCAATTGTCGAACGATTATTGTCGAGGGAGAAATCGTCGCTTAGCATCAGCGCTTAAATGCAAACATCCAGTGCGGTAAAGGCTGGGCGCCCGGTTGACAATCCAGCGGCCGCCCCCCCGCCCGGCCAGAATTTTCGCGTACACGTGAGCAAAATCTCACGAGAGTCCGGCATTTTCTTCGCCGGATCCATTTTCACCACCGCTGCCGGCTACTTTTTTCGAATTTTCCTGGCACGGAAGTTGGGCGCCGAAGCGCTTGGTGTGTATGCGCTTGGCATGACCATCGTCGGGTTTCTTGGGATTTTCGCCGCGCTCGGCCTGCCGCAGGCGGCGGTACGCTTTGTTGCCGCGTATAACGCAAAAGGCAGCCTGGACGCGCTAAGAAAATTTTTAGGCTGCTCTTCATTGCTGATTGTGACGGCCAACCTGGCTCTTGGCTTCGCAATCGTCATTAACAGACGATGGATACTCTCCATCTATCACACTCCATCGCTCCGCCCCTACCTGCTTTTGTTTTGCGTAATCATGCTGCTTGGCTCGATGAACGCCTTTCTGGGGCAGACGCTTGCAGGTTATAAGGACGTATTCCGCCGCACCGTGATTACAAACTTTATCGGCACTCCGTTAAATATGGTCCTGGCAATTGCTCTGATAGCCGCAGGGGCCGGGTTGCGCGGGTACATAGTAGCCCAGGTGTGGAGTGCTGCGGGGGTGCTGGTCCTGCTGACCATAGCCGTTTGGAGAAGCTTTCGCGCCAGAAGCGAGTTGATGGCGGACCATGCCGTCTTGTTACCCGGAGAAATCGCATCTTTTTCAGCGGCCACCATGTCGATGGAACTGTTAGGCTTTTTGCTCTCGCAGGGCGACAAGGTAATGATCGGTATTTTTCTGAATGCGCGAGAACTGGGAGTTTACGCCGTCGCCGGCGCTCTGGTGGCATTTGTTCCTGTAGTTCTACAGGCGATCAACCAGATTTTTGCCCCGACCATCGCTGACCTGCACGCCACCGGGCAAATCGCACTGCTAAGCCGCCTTTTCCAGAGGTTGGCCAAGTGGACCTTCGCCTGCACATTTCCAGGCGCGTGCGTCTTGATTATCTTTTCCCGTAACTTCATGGCTCTTTTCGGGCCGGAGTTCCAGGCAGGCTGGTCAATTCTGGCGATTGGCACCATGGGGCAGTTGATCAACTGCGCCGTAGGTTCAGTCGGATTCATGCTGCTCATGTCCGGACATGAACGCAAGCTTCTGAAAGTGCAGATCGGAGCAGCCGCATTCGTGATGGCAGCGAATTACCTCCTGATACCACGCTGGGGAATTACTGGAGCGGCTCTGGCCACCGCGTTGGCGAATGCTTTCACGAATCTGTGGTGCCTGTACGAGGTTAAAACAAATCTTGGGCTGGTCCCATTCACACGCAGTTATGGCAGACTGATGCTTCCTTGCCTGGTGACGATCCTGGCCCTTATTTCGGTGCGCCGCCTGGATGCCACATTCGCATTCTCGATCCCAGTGCTTGCAGGCAGTGTCGCACTTGCCTATTCAATATTCGGACTGGTGTCATTTCCGGTTGCCTCAGACGAAGACGACCGGATGGTCACGTCAGCCATCGCCGGCCGTGTGAGAAAGCTTTTTCGCATGCAGCTCCAAAAGGAGGTATTACGATCGGCATGATGCGCCAAATTGAGCTTCCCGAAGATCTTTGCCGCCGCGTGGAACAGCTTTATGCACATCAGTTTTCAGGGCTTGAAGCGTGTCTGCGTTTTGTCCTGGAAAACCTGGCCAATGACCAATCTGCAGCTTTGGACGTGGCCGAAGAACGCCTGGTGAAGCAACGCCTGCACGATCTCGGTTACGTTTAGTTTTCGATGTGGCAACGGTAACTTGAACAGTTAACCTTCGAGCAGAAATACCCGCCTTCACTGTTGAGCCTCCGTTTACGATAAGCCCAAGAACCCGTTTGAGTTCTGGTATTCCGAATAAAGCCCGTGAACCCATTAAGCAGGTTGAAATCGACTGTTATTCGTCCTCGGCGAGGATTCAAGTTTAACCGCCCACTGGTATTGCTGCAGAGCGACGATTGGGGGCGGGTTGGTGTACGTGATGACGAAGGCTGGGAGCTTCTACGATCAAGCGGCTTGAACCTGGGAGCACATCCTTACGACTTTTACAGCCTGGAAACGGCCGATGACGTGTCCGCCCTGCACGCAATGCTTAGCGGACACCGGGATTCCAGCGGGCGTTCCGCCTGTATGGTGATGAACTTCGTAACCGCGAACATAGATTTTCACAAAGCCACGCCCGCTTGCCGGGAAATTCCGCTCCGGCCGCTTTCGAGCGGCCTGCCAGGTTCATGGAAAAGGCCCGGGCTTTTTGAAGAATTGCGCGCTGGAATTGCAGACGGCGTGTTTTATCCTGCGCTCCACGGCTTGACTCATTTCTGCTACCCCGCCTTGCTTGCATCGTTGAGCGTAGATTCGCGGGCTGAGTTGCTGCAAAAGTTCTGGACAGCGGAAACGCCGTACATCTACTGGCGAATGCCGTGGGTCGGCTATGAGTACTGCTCAGCCGAAGGACAGTTCCTGCAACGTGAGCAGCAGCGGGCAGCAATCGAGCGGGCAGCCGACATCTTCCGGGGCACTTTCGGTTTTCGGCCCTTCTCGGCTTGTGCTCCGGGATACCGAGCCAACTCTGACGCTCATGCTGAATGGCGGCTTGCAGGGGTGAAAGTGGCGCAGAACGGGCCTGGCCGTCCGCTACACCCCCATTTCGACGATTATGGGATTCTGCATCTGTACCGGGTAATTGATTTCGAACCTTCACATTCCATCATTGATTTTCAGAAGCTGTTTCGCGCAGCTTCCGATTGTTTTGAGCGCGGCGCGCCTTTGATCGTTTCTCTGCATTCCATAAATTTTCATTCCACCTTGAGAGACTTTCGCTCTCTGACTTTGAAGCGACTGGATGTTTTCCTGAGCGCGCTCGAACGTAAGTACCCTGGCCTGCTTTATGTGCACGACGGCGACTTGTACGAGATCGTGACCTCAGGGAAATATCGGAGCCGGAGCAGCGATCAGGTAGTCGTCAGCAAATACGCTCATTGTTCTCCGTTGCAGCCGGCGGGGGCGCACTGAATGAAGCGGCGCTCGCTGGTTCTCATCACGGTTGATTGCCTTCGCGCCGATCACGTTGGATTTCTTGGGTATCAGCGCGCCACCAGCCCATGTCTGGACCACCTTGCCAAGGCAAGTACGGTCTTTCAGGAGGCTGTGGCAACCGGCTCGCCTACGTATTATTCCTTTCCCGGAATTATGGCTTCACGTTATCCCCTGGCGCTGGGTCGTGAAACCATCGGGCTCTGGCGTAACGAAAGCACGCTTGCAACCTGCTTGAAGAACGCCGGATACCGTACGGCAGCTTTTACCGCCGGCAACCCGTATCTTTCTCGCCGTTTCGGATACGACTCCGGTTTCGATCACTTCGAAGACTTCCTGCATCCGCGAACAGAAAATTCATTGTCAACTGCGGGATCGCGCAGCGCCGTGACTTATCTGAACCAGCAGATTGCACGCGCCTGTCACAGGGTGCGGCCGCTCAGGGCGGCCTACAACGAAGCGTATTTCCGATACACCTCTTGGAAGGCACTGAATTCTGGCCGATCGCTGGATCAGCTTCGTCCGTATCCTTCCGCCGACACAGTGGTAGACGCCGCCTGCGAATTTCTGAAGATGGAAACTGAGAACCCGGTTTTCCTGTGGTTGCATTTGATGGATGCCCATGCCCCCTACTCTCCTCCACCCGAAGCTCTTGCCTTGATGGGTAAGCGCTTCAACAGCCGGCAGATTCGATATCTGAACTTGTGGTGGAATCGCAATGACCTACGGGCACCATCGTTCACGGCCCATCTCGAAGATGTCATTGATCTGTACGACGCGGGTATCCGCTGGGTAGATTCGCAAATCCAGCGCCTCTGTAATCAGTTGCGCGCACTCCGACGCTGGGACAACTGTGTTCTTGCCGTGACCGCTGACCACGGCGAGGAGTTCCTCGATCATGGCGGGCGCTTTCATCGAACTACAAGCCTTGCTCAGGAATTGATCCGCGTTCCGCTGCTGATTCATGAGCCGGACGACTCCGCTCACCATGTGACGACTCCGTTCAGTCTGCTAAATCTGGCGCCCACGCTTTTAAATTCTCTCGGAGTTGGTGTGCCTCGCAGCTTCCGCGGACGGGCCTACCCAAGCCATGTTTCTGACGATGATGAGATTGCAATCAGCGAATGTGTAACGGACTGCAATAATCCCTGGAACAGCCGCAACCGAATCGGTCCTCGCCTGATGTCGCTTCGTCTCGGTCAACACAAGCTGGTCGTCGACTTTCAGAACGCGGCCGACCGCCTCTTTGACCTGGAGAGAGATCCCGGAGAATTGCATCCGCTGCCGCGTGATCACTCGAAACCGATCCGCTGCCGATTACTGGAAGCGGCCCGAAGGCATGTTTCAGAGGCTTCAAGTTCGAATGCCGAATTGAAGATTTCAGCGCGTATCAACGAAATGGGATTGCAATCAGTCAAATCAGACGTTGGGAGGGAAGAGTATTCGTCGCCTGCTCTTCTCGAGGCGCCCGTCTAGCCCGATGCCGAAGATAAAGATCCTGGTTGACAGCCTCGCCGACGAAGGATTGACCAACGCGCAGATGGTCAATGCCCGTGAAATTGTCCGCCGGTTGAATCCGGAAGGCTTCGAAGTCTCTGTTTTCTGCATGGGCAAGCCTGATCCGGAACTCGCTGCTCGCCCTGATTTACGCCTCATCAGGCTGCCCCTTAAAAAGCAGACGATAACGATTCTGCGGGAGTTTGTGACCGGTGCGCACGAGATTCTGTTTTACATGAAGTCGTCTCCGGCCAGCCGCCTGTACGCTTTGCTGCGGAGTTGCTGGCGGGACTCGCGGACGACTATAGGCACAGTGGAGTCGCAATCGAACTTGCGTGACGAGCCCACCATCGCGGCGGAGGCGGTGAACCTTTGGGAACACACGGTCCTCACTTGCGACCATCTGTACAGCAACTCTGACTCGGTCAGGAACAGCCTGCAAACCGTGTATGGCTTGCACAGCGATGTCGTGCCGACTGGCGTTGATACCCGCTACTTTTTTCCACCCGCATCGCCCCAGACAAATGTTCGGCCGGTGGTGCTGTTCGTCGGGTCGCTCAGGCCTTTTAAGGGCCCGCACACGGTGCTGAATGCGGCACGCCAGTTTCCGCATGCTGATTTCCGGTTGGCCGGAGACGGCTTAATCGGTGAGGAGTTACGCGCCCGCGCTCATCGTGAAGGCATATCTAACGTCTCATTTTTAGGCGCTCTCGGTTTGGCTCAGATACGGCAACAATATCGGTCGGCCGACATTTTTTTATTTCCATCCCGTTGGGAGGGCTCGCCCAAAGTCCTGCTCGAAGCGGCCGCCTGTGGCCTGCCGATCGTGGCGCGAAGCGACTATTCCCCGGAATCAGTTCTTCACGGCCGAACTGGGTTTCTTGCTTCGACCGATGACGCACTTTTGACGCATCTCGCAGAACTGCTTGCCGGCTCAGAGCTCCGACGGCAATTCGGTCAAGCTGGGCGCCGGCACAGCCTGTCATTCGATTGGGACCTCATAGTGCGCAAGTGGGAAGATGTATTTCTCAATGTCGCCCCCAATCAGAATGTGAGGCGCACCGCGTGATTGCCGAATATCCGGCATTGCTCAGTTCGATTGCGCCAGTCTCCCCGCTCCACGTGCTTACAGTTGCGCCCTTTTTCCCTTCACTGCAAAACACGACCGAGGGCTGCTTCATCGCCGAGCCATTAAACGTCGTTGCAAACTACGGCGTCAAAAATACGATCATCGCGGTCAGTCCTTGGCACCGTCGCGGCGGACAACCAGTTTCGGAGGGGGCGTCGCAGTTTGTTCAATACCCATGCCTTCCTGGCAACCCGGGCCTGGCAACCGCCGGATATTTTCTGTTTCGACGGCTTCAACCTCTCGTTCGTACCCTTCATCGACAGCGGAAAATTAATCTCATACACGCTCATTCGGCTCTTCCATGCGGACATGCGGCAGGACTGATCAGCCGGGCACTGAACATACCCTTTGTCCTGACCGTGCATGGCCTCGACGCGTTCTCGACCAGACAGGTGCCGGGAGTCCTGGGAGCGTGGTGCCAACGTTCGACAAAACGAGTATTCCGGAGAGCGGAAAGAGTGTTTTGCATCAGCGGAAGAGTCCAGGAGCGTGTGCAGGCAGGGTGCCCGGATGCGCGCACGACGGTTATTCATAACGGCGTCGATTCAGAGCTCTTCAGCCCAGCCATGACCGCCGCAGGCGGCAATACCGTTCTCTGCGTTGGAAATCTGATTGCCTCGAAAGGACAAGACGTCTTGCTCCGGGCTTTCGTTGAGGTGAGGAAGGCGATTCCCCATGCGGCCTTGCAATTCATCGGCGAGGGACCCCTGGAGAAAAATTTACGAGGATTGGCCCATCGGTTGGGGATTGCCGATGCGGTCCGCTTCGAGGGGCGCAAACACCGCGAATCGGTGGCTAGTGAAATGCGCCATTGCGCTGTCTTCGCGTTACCCAGCTCATATGAGGGACTGGGTTGCGTTTATCTGGAGGCCATGTCGTGTGCGAAGCCCGTGATTGGCTGCCGCGGGCAAGGAATTGAAGAGATTATCGAGCACCAGAGGAATGGATATCTAGTTGAACCCGGCGACCACCGCGCTTTAAGCGAGACAATTGTCCGCCTATTACAGGACCGCGAGTTGGGCAAAGAAATTGGACGCCGCGCCAGAGCCACGATTCTTCAGCGTTATACGCTCACACACCAGGCTGCACTAATGTGCCTAACCTATCGGGAGTCCGCCGCATGAAATTGCGCGTGGCGATTCTCACGGAACTGATTGCGCCCTACCGGATTCCCGTATTCAATGCGCTCTCAAAAATATCGGGCATAGATTTACAGGTCATTTTTCTTGCGGAAAGTGATCCTGGCTTGCGCCAGTGGCTAATTTACAAGGACGAAATTGAGTTTTCATATCAGACGCTGTCCTCGATGCGGTGGCGGTTAGCAGGCCGAAATATGCTTCTCAACCGAGGACTGCCGCGGGCGATCGCACAAGTGGCGCCGCACGCCGTTATCTGCGGCGGCTACAACTACCTGGCGTCGTGGCAGGCACGGGCGTGGACAAAAGCAAAGCACGTGCCTTTCCTGCTTTGGATTGAGAGCACCGCGCATGATCAACGCAGCAATCGCCTGGTGACCGAATTTTTTAAGAATAAGTTCATCAACGATTGTGATGCATTCGTGGTGCCCGGTACTTCTTCCTGGGAGTACCTGCGAAGTTTTGGAGTGCGACCGAAGAAGATTTTTACGGCTCCCAATGCAGTCGATAATGAGCGTTTCCGCTGCATCGCCGAAGAAGTGCGGAGAAATCCGGAAACCGTTCGCAGGGAATTTAGCTTGCCATCGCGATACTTTCTTTTCTGCGGCCGTCTGGTGGAGGAAAAAGGGGTCTTCGACCTGCTCGATGCCTATCGCGGACTGGACCGCGCAGTTCGCGAAACGACCGGGCTGGTGTTTGTTGGAGACGGGCCCGCGGCTTGCACTCTGCAACTGGCGGCGAGCGGTCTTGATAGCGTCCGCTTCCTGGGTTTTCGGCAGCGCGACGAACTGGCCAGAATCATGGCCCTCGCCACTGCTCTTGTGTTTCCAACTCACACCGACCCATGGGGTCTGGTTGTTAATGAAGCGATGGCCTGCGGGCTGCCGGTAGTGGTTTCGCATGTGGCCGGTTGTTCAGCTGACCTCCTGCGTCATGGCTGGAACGGCCTTGTTGTCAAACCGCACGATCGCGACGAATTGGCCCGGGCGCTTGAGAGCCTGATTAGCGACCAGGAAGCAACGCTTCAGATGGGGCACAACAGTCTGCGCCACATCGAAAACTTCTCGGCTGAGGCGTGTGCTGCGGGCCTGGCGAAAGCTGCCCTGGCATTCCAGGAGTCTGCGGCCTGTGCCTGATCACAACACAAGAGCGGCCGGAGCAGTGCTGGTTGTGGCGCTTGCATTATTGACGACTGCCACCGGCGTCTTGCGGCCTGGTTATCTGATCAGCGATCACTACCTTAGCGGCCTGATCTTTCTTCAGATTCTTGTCGCAGCCATCTGGGGTTTCCGTACGCGCTTTTTTCCTTTTTTGATGATTGCATTCCTGTGGGCGGGAATGGGAACTCTGCCTTTCAGCGGTATCTGGATCTCCGGGCGCTGGTTCGTGTTGATCGCCGGCGCAGTAGTTGGTTGCGCTATTTACATGCATGATGCGCACCACCGCTTTGATAGTTTTCACCTGGCGGCGCTTTTCTGCTCGGTTGCTGCGGTGGTTTCAGCCATGGTCTCATCATCCCCCAAGATTGCACTGTTGAAAGCCATTAGCCTCCTGCTGCTCTTTCTGTACACTTCCAGCGGGGCGAGATTAGCCGCCCTGGGCGACCAGCAGAAGCTTTTGGGCTCGACGACGTTCTGTGTCGAGATATTGGTGTATCTCAGTGCTGCCTGCTATTTCATCTTCCACTTTCCGGTTTTCGGGAACCCGAACTCACTTGGCGCAACAATGGGAGTAGCAGCAGTTCCATTGCTTTTCTGGCAGCTGCTGACAAATCGGGATCCAAGACGAAGAGCAAGAATCACCCTCGTGTTCGCGGTAAGTCTCCTGTTGCTTTTTTTCAGTCAGGCGCGGGCTGGAATGCTCAGCGCTATCCTGATCTGTGCGATTGCCTGTGTAGCAGCTCGCCGTTTCCGGATTCTGTTTCAGACTGCCGCCGGTGCGCTTGTCCTCGCGGTGTTAGCGGTATTGCTTTTGCCTTCCGGACAAGTGGAAGACATGCCCAGCCGGCGGGGCGACTCATCCATCGCCGCCGTATTCCTTCACAAAGGAAAGGAGGAAGATACCGTATTGCAGTCGCGTAAGTCGGCGTGGACCGAAACCGTGGAAGTCATCACCGCCAACCCCTGGTTTGGAAGTGGATTTGGAACCAGCTCATCGAGCGGCACTGATGACATAGTTGAAGGGGCATTCTCGTCCAACTCGACTGTCACGCGTGAGCATGGAGACAGCTACCTGGCAATTCTGGAGGGGGTTGGACTTCTTGGAGTGCTTCCCTTCCTTGCCCTTGTGGGAATGCTGGGAACCCGGGCGGGTAAGTTTCTCCTGCGAATGGCAAATACTGGCAGGCTCTCCCATCCCGGCGTGCCTCTCGCCATGATTCTTATGTCGGGTTTTGTTCATGCCTTATTTGAGGATTGGTTGTTTGCCGTGGGATATTATCTATGCGTTTTTTTCTGGTCTATCGGTTTCATTTTTCTCGATATGTCATTTTCTGAGCAGCAAAATGAGTCGCCTGAGTTTCACTCCGTGATCCCCGTCAATTATCCTGCGCTCCTTTCTCCACAACGATGAAACTCTTTGTGAACGGAATGGGAGCCAGCGCGGGCGGAGGTTTGACCTACGTCCGTAACATTCTTCCCCATCTTTCAGCCAGAAACGACCTGCAAACCACTTTGGCCCTTAATTCAACGCTTAACCATGCACTTCCGGTTTTCGCAAACATCAGCTTTAGCGGGGCCGCGAACTCTGGCAATGCTCTTACCCGCTTTGCGCACGAGCAGATCTTTCTGCCCCGTGCAATTCGCGAGTCGAGAGCTGATGTGCTGCTGTCGATCGGCAACTTTGCTGTTCATGACAGCCCGGTGCCCCAACTGCTGCTCTCCCGCAATGCGTTGTACACCAGCGCAGATTTCTATAATGACCTTCGGCGCAGGGGCGAAGTTCGATTGTGGCTGGATTCCCGCATCAAGGCGCAGTTGGCCAGGAGGTCTGTCAAGACCGCCGATCTGACAATTGCTCCCAGCCAAGCGTTCGCCGACGAACTGCGCAATTGGACCGGCAGGCCGGTGATTGCCCTCCATCATGGATTCGATTCCGAGGAATTCTTTCGCGATCAAACTCCGCTTGCGTCTCGTATCAGGGAAAGCCTCTCGGCACACGTGGCCAGCGTGCGCCTTCTCCATGTCAGTCATTACAACTACTACCGTAATTTCGAGACTTTGCTTCATGCTTTGTCGCTATTGAAGTCTCGCATGCCCGAACCATCGATCAAACTATTTCTCACCTGCCGGTTGTCTCCGGGAGAAAATCCAGGCGCGTACAAGACCGACGATGCTGCCAAACTGATACGCGAGTTGGGCATTGCAGATGACGTCATTCAGCTTGGCCATGTCCCCTATTCGCAATTGCACCAGCTTTATAAAGCCTGCCATATCTACATCAGTGCGGCTTATGCGGAATCCTTCGCCCACCCTTTAGTCGAGGCCATGGCGTGCGGCTTGCCCATGGCCGTCTCCGACACGCCCGTGCATCGTGAGATCAGCGGGGAATCAGCCCTCTTTTTTGATCGCTTTGCCGCCAGAGAACTTGCAGATACCGTGCAACGGCTTATCCATTCGCCATCGTTGCGTGCCGAACTCTGCAAGCAGGGACTTCGTCGCGCCGGCGATTTCTCGTGGCAGCGCCATGTAGACACAATCCTCGAACTTGCCACTCACGTGCTGCGAGCCAGGACTACTGCATTTGCTACCGCCGCATAAGCCCGACAAACAGCCGAGGAAAACTTATTTGTACCGCAGGCTAATATGGGTCTGAATGTGCGGGGTCTTTGGAATCATCGTCCGCCACGGCGCGGTGCCCGTCGAACTTCTGGAAAAGGCCACCCTTTCACTCGCTCACCGGGGCCCGGACGATTCCGGCAGCGTGATTATTCGCGAAACCGCTCCCGACCCGCTCGAGATTGGCCTGGGAAATCGGCGACTTGCAGTTCTCGATCTCTCGCCGCATGGTCATCAACCTATGCAAGACCCGGAGACAGGCAATTGGATCGTTTATAACGGCGAAATCTATAACTTCCATGAAATCCGTAGGAGTTTGGAACAGCACGGCATAACTTTTCGCGGCCACTCCGACACCGAGGTCGTGCTCAAGGCATTCGGAAAATGGGGACCAGAATGCCTTCGCGAGCTTCGTGGCATGTTTGCTTTCGCAATCTGGGATGCGGCGCGGCATCGCCTCTTTCTGGCGCGTGATCCTCTCGGCATTAAACCTCTTTATTATTCTGCCGTCGGTGATTGTTTCGTTTTTGCATCCGAGACACGCACGCTTCTCGGAACAGGCCTGGTGCCGCGCCGAGTGGATGGCGCCGGCCTGATCAGTTATCTGACCTTTGGCTCTTCTCACGATCCCGTTACTGTGATTGAGGGAATTTCCGCGCTTCCGGCAGGTCGCTATGCGTTCTGGCAGCAGGGGAACCTGCGCCAGCAGTCTTACTGGGATGCTATCCCGGAATCACCTCTCCTGCCTGGATCCTCCATGGATCGAAAAAAGCTGCAATCGGCCGTTGCGGACACGCTCTCTGAAGCCATACGAATGCAGATGGTCAGCGACGTTCCGGTAGGCGTCTTTCTCTCAGGCGGAATTGATTCCAGCAGCATCGTGGCCATGCTCCAGCGCGCCAGCCTCAAGCCAAACACTTTTTCGATCGTTTTCCGCGAATCCGTTTACGACGAATCCCAATTCTCCCGCCTGGCTGCCCAAACGTTCGGCACAGAACACCAGGAAATACTTGTTTCTGTTCACGACGCTCGCGAGGCAATTTCACCTTGCCTTCAGGCTGCTGATCAGCCATCCATCGACGGCCTGAACACGTTTCTGATTTCGCGCCAGACTCGGGCTGCAGGGATAAAGGTTGCCCTTACCGGCCTCGGCGGGGACGAGGTTTTCGCCGGCTATTCAAGCTTTAGGACTGTGCCGCAGATGGAGCGCTTTGTTCGAAGGTGGACCTTTTTGCCGAGACTTCTGCGCGCTCCTGCGGTTTCTGCCTTTCGCATGTTCAGTCCCGGCACCGATGAGAACCGCAAGCTCTACGCGCTCCTCTCGAATACGTCGGCGCTCATCCACCCTTACTTCTTATCGCGCATGTTGTTCACTCCCTTCCAGACCGGTAAGCTTCTCCGCTTCACCGAGGAGGAACTCGAGCGCGCAAATGAAGCTCCGCGTCAGATGATCCAGCGCACCCGACATCTGGATCCCATCAATCGCGTCTCTTACCTGGAATCCCGTTGTTACATGCTGAATACTCTTCTGCGCGATTCTGATGTCATGAGCATGGCCCATGGCCTGGAACTTCGCGTCCCGCTCATTGACTCCCAACTGGTCAAGCAGGTGATGGCGCTGCCCGGTCGGTGGAAGCTAAATTCTCAGGTTCCGAAGCCGATGCTGGTGGAGGCTCTTGCGGGCAGTTTGCCGGATGAGATCGTCCATCGTCCCAAGCGCGGCTTCACACTGCCTTTCGAGCATTGGCTTCGCGGTGAGTTGCGTTCGGAAGTTGAGTCAGCGTTGCAGAGGGTGTCTCAGGGCCCTCTCGCAGGGCGGTTGAACCAGTCGCAGGTTGCTGAGATTTGGGCCGATTTCCTCGCGGGCCGCACTTCGTGGTCACGTGTCTGGTCACTTTATGTTCTCGAGCGCTGGTGCGAGCTGAATTCGGTTACCGCCTGACGGTTGATGAGGAACCATAACTTACAGCAGCCTTGGTTCAAATGTGCAAAATCCCGTAATACACGCAAGCTAAGATAAATTCGAACTTCCCTCATGCCCACGGCCACCGCAGAACTCCAGGAAGCACGCGTACGTTCCTGCGTCGATCTCCCGATTAGCGTAATCATTCCTGTGCGCAACGAAGCCCGGAATCTTCCTCGCTGCCTTGCCAGCCTGGAGGGCGCGGGAGAAGTGATCGTAGTAGATTCGCAAAGTTCGGACGAGACCTCTGAGATCGCACGCCACTTTGCAGCCCAAGTCGTTCAGTTTCACTACCACGGTGGTTGGCCCAAGAAGCGGCAATGGGCCCTGGATAATCTGCCGCTGAAGTTTGACTGGGTGCTCCTGCTGGATGCAGACGAAGCGCTCACTCCCCAACTGAAGCAGGAAATTCGCGCTGCCATTGGGCGCGCAGAAGTCGCCGGGTACTGGATCAGGCTCGACATGCACTTCCTCGGCCGCCGCTTGCGATATTGCGGGGCAAGTTTCTCCAAACTGTCTCTCTTCCGCCGTGGCAGGGGCCGGTTTGAGTGCCGCCTAGCCGAACAGGATTTGTCGATGTGCGACATGGAAGTTCATGAGCACGTGATCGTCGAGGGCCAGACCGCCCGATTGCGCTCTGCTCTCGTGCACCACAATGTCGGTTCTCTTTCGCGATACCTCGAGAAACATAACGAGTATTCCAACTGGGAAGCCCGCGTGTGGACCGAACTTGCGGCTCATCCTGACGCTCTAGCCCCTGCTCTGCTGGGTTCGCAACCCCAACGCCGTCGCTGGCTTCGAAAGAACTTTTTCATGCTGCCGGGCTCTCCACCCTTCCTCTTCCTTTATCGCTATTGTCTCCGGCTTGGTTTTCTTGATGGCAGGGCGGGCCTGTTTTATTGCGCCCTCCAGGCCATTCAGCTGTTTCAGGTGAAGGCAAAGATCTACGAGCTTCGGCTGCAGCGGGCTTCTTCCAGGACCAAACCATGCTGATCCTGGGCCTCAATATGTTTCATGCCGATGCTTCAGCCGCCATCATTCAGGATGGCGAAGTCGCATTTGCGATTGCGGAAGAGCGCTTGAATCGCATCAAGCATTACGCTGGTTTTCCCGCTCTGGCTATTCAGGCATGCCTCGACGCCGCGGGAGCTAAAATCAGCGATATCGATCACGTGGCCATCGGCCAGGACAAAGACGCCAATCTCGCCCGGAAAATCGAATATGCGGTCGCTAATCCTGACAAGCTTCTTAACTTCATCCAGCTTCGCCGACGCAAGCAGCCGATGCAGGACCTTCGATCTCTGATTGCGAGATCTCTTGATTGCGATCCCGGTTCTCTAAAGTTTCAGGAGCATCATCTCGAACATCACATCGCCCACATTGCCAGTGCCTTTTACTGCTCTCCGTTCGATCGCGCCGCCGGCTTCAGCTATGACGGGTCCGGCGACTTTGTATCCACCATGATGGCCCGCTGCCAGAGCACGGAGATCGAGGTCCTGAATCGCGTCTTTCTGCCGCATTCGCTCGGCAGCTTCTACACCATGATCTGCGAGTTTATTGGATACAACCGCTACGGCGATGAAGGCAAGGTCATGGGGCTGGCGCCCTACGGGAAGGACACCTACTGCGATCAGGTCCGCCAGATCATCGGAAAACTGAACGGCGAATTCCGCCTGAACCTGCGCTATTTCAAGCCCCTCGGCAGCAATCAGGGCATGCAGATTCGACCCGACGGCACGGTCCAACTGGCGCGGCATTTCTCAGAGCGGATGCAGGAAATGTTTGGCGAACCGCGTGAACCTCAGGCTGAGATCGCCCGGCGCGATATGGACCTCGCCTACGCCATGCAGTATTGGTTTGAAGAATCGTTCTTCCATCTGCTGAATGAACTTCATGAGCGTGTTCCTGAAGACCGGCTTGCCATGGCCGGAGGATGCGCTCTGAACAGCGTCGCGAACGGAAAATTGTTCTGCCGCACTCCATTCCGCGAGACCTGGATCCAGCCGGCGGCGGGCGATGAGGGGCTGGCCATCGGCGCGGCGCTCCATACCTGGCATTCTGTGCTCAAACAGCCTCGGCGCAACTCGATGACGCATTCATCTCTTGGTCCGGAATTCTCTTCCGAAACAATCCAGCGCGAACTGCAAGCGGCAGATATCAAATTTGTACGTTTGGAACGTGAGCCGCTTCTTCAAACCGTGGCTGAGCAGATTGCGGTCGGCAATGTTATCGGCTGGTTTCAGGGACGGATGGAGTGGGGCCCGCGCGCGCTGGGCAATCGCTCCATTGTCGCGCATCCCGGTTTACCCAACATGAAGGATATCTTGAATGCCCGCATCAAGCACCGCGAGTGGTTCCGGCCGTTTGCCCCCTCCATCCTCGAAGAGCGTCAGGGAGAATATTTCGAACACAGCCACCCATCGCCTTTCATGTTGCATGTCTACAAGATTAGGCCTGAGAAGAGGGAGCAACTCTGCGCCGTCAATCATGTCGACAACACCGGACGCCTGCAAAGCGTGAGCCGTGAAGAAAATCCGCTTTACTACGATTTGATTAGCGCATTCGAGCGCAAAACCGGTATTCCCGTGATCCTCAACACCAGTTTCAACGAGAACGAGCCTATCGTTTGCGCCCCGGAGCAGGCCATCGACTGTTTCAAGCGCACTCGCATGGACGCTTTGGCGATTGGTCCGTTCTTCGCCACCAAGGCAGAGAACTGCCCGTGAGCGCAGTTCCGCTCCCGGTTCAACCGAGGGTAATCAGCCTTGGGTTAAAGCCGTTTGCTGCTTTCCCGGGCATTCGTGCCCTTCTCTGGCGCGGCAATCATCTTTACGCTTCTCGCGGATACAGCCTTTACGAGACCGATGTCACCGCTCCGGATCTGAATTGGCAGTTGGTTGCGCATGCTTCGGCCACACCTTTGCGCTCGCTCACCTCGCGTATGCGGCTGAGTTCCCGGCTGCTTCGCGACGGTTTCCACACGCTCGCGGCCCTGAGCTCAGGCCATCTGGTTGCTGCAGTTCCGGGAGCCATACTAATTTTGCATCCGGGGGAAAAGAAATTTATCGTGTCGCACTCCATCACTCGCGGGACGCGCCCTCTTCACATCGCCGTCACTCCTGACGACTGCCTTTTCTGGGGAGAGTACTTCGACAACGCAGATCGTTCGGAAGTGCATATCTATGCTTCATCCGACCAGGGGCGTTCCTGGAATACCGCTTATACGTTCGCGGCGGGCGAAATTCGCCACGTGCACAATATTGTTTTTGACCCCTGGCAGAACTGCCTCTGGATTTTGACCGGCGACGAAAGCACGGAATGCCGCATTCTGCGTGCGACGATTGATTTCTCGCGCGTAGAAACCGTTCTTGCGGGAAGCCAGCAGACGCGCGCTGTAGCGCTCCTGCCTACAAGAACAGGAATCGTTTTCTCCACCGATACGCCGTCACAACAAAACCACATCTACTGCCTCGACCGGTCAGGGAATCTCAAACCATTGGCAGCTGTATCGAGTTCTTCCATTTATGGCTGCGCCGTCGGCGGCTCCTTATTTTTCTCAACCATGGCAGAACCGAGTTCGGTGAACACGGCGGCGGAGGTTCGGCTGTTTGGGGCCGCCGACGGCTCAGACTGGAACTCTCTTCTGGAATACAGGAAGGACTGGTGGCCCATGGGGCTGTTTCAGTATGGAAACATTTTTCTGCCCGATGGTGTGAACGACACAGGAATGCTCGCTCTGACTGCTTGCGCGGTCAAAGATGCCGACTCGGTAACCAGCCTGTGGACTGTTCAGCCTCAATAAGCGCTTAGGATAATTCCCTGCAGTGGGTCGTCTCAGCTACTATCGGCGCATTTTCGAGGCCTATCTTACCCCCGCTTCGAGCCAGCTGACATTTTGGCATGATGAACCAGACGTCAATCCGCAGGGTTTCACCCAACAACTGGGCGAATATTACATGTCCTTTGCCCAGAAGGCGGATTATTCAACCTTCGATGGGCATGGCATCCCGGTACTGGATTACCGCGGCGCACTTGGACGGCAGCATAACCCCATCGCCGTTGCGCAATGGGGGCTTGGCAACTTCAATTTGTTTCAGCGCCATGCAGACCCGGGTCATCGGCAGAAGTTTCTGCTTGCTGCTGACTGGCTCGTCGACCATCTGCAGCTGAATCCTCATGGAATTCCGGTCTGGAATCACCATTTCGAATGGGACTATCGCACTACCCTCAAAGCGCCGTGGTATAGCGCACTGGCACAAGGGCAGGGGATTTCCCTCCTGGTTCGCGCTCATAAGCATACGGGAGAAAGTCGATACCTCGGGGCTGCCGAACGTGCCTTTCAAGCCTTTCAGCTTCCGGTCAAAAATGGCGGGATTACCTGCACCGATTCAGCAGGCAACATCTGGTTTGAGGAATATCTGGTTTCGCCGCCCACCCATATTCTCAACGGTTTCATCTGGGCTTCATGGGGCGTGTACGATTTCGGCCTGGCGACGGGTAGTTTGTTCGCCGCAAATCTGTTTGACCGGGCCGTGCATACCTTGGTCGCCAATCTCGCCCGCTACGACCTCGGTTATTGGTCGTTGTATGAATTGGCGGGGGTGGCCTTACCGATGCTCGCCAGCTCGTTTTATCACCGCCTGCATATCACGCAGTTGCACGTCATGTATCTCTTAACAGGCAAGGTTGAATTCCGCGACTATGCCGAGCGCTGGCAGCGCTACGCAGACAGCCGTCTGAAACGCACTCGCGCTCTCGCTTTAAAGAGTGCGTTCAAGCTTTGCTATTACTGAGAGGGTTGTGAACATTCTTTATGTCTCACAGTATTTCCCGCCCGAGATGGGCGCCCCGTCAGCACGCGCCTCGGAGCTCGCATTCCACTGGGCGCGGGCAAGGCATCGCGTTACCGTCCTGACGGGATTTCCAAATCACCCTACCGGTACCGTTCCTGAGAAATACCGAGCGCCGTTTCGGCGATTGATCTACCGCGAGAAGTTCCAGAACGTAGACGTACTGCGAACCTGGTTGCTTCCCTTTCCCAACCGCAAAGCCTGGGAACGCATGCTCAACTACAGCTCATTCTGTCTGTCCTCAGCTATCAGCGGGCTTCGTATCTCCTCGCCGGACATTGTGATCGGTTCTTCTCCGCAACTGCTGGTTGCGTTGTCTGCTTACTGGCTTTCCCGGGCAAAGCGCGTTCCGTTCATCTTCGAAGTACGCGACCTGTGGCCGGAATCTCTCGCCGCGGTGGGCATAGGTGGCGAGACATCCTTTCTGCACCGAGCGTTGAGGAAAATTGCGGCGTTCCTCTACCGTCAGGCCGATCACATCGTGGTGGTGACGCCCGCATTCCGGCAACATATCATCGCCAACTACCGTGTTCCATCGAGCAAGATTTCAGTGATCGCCAACGGAGTCGAAACCGGCCATTTCTCCCCCAACGTGGTGGATGCAACGCTTCGCCATAGCCTCGGTATCCAGTCGAAGTTAACCATCTGTTACATCGGCACCATGGGCATGGCCCACGGGCTGGAGACATTGGTGGAGGCCGCTCGACTCCTGCAGGCACCACATCCTGAAATTACCTTTCTGGTCGTGGGTGAGGGAGCAGAAAAGCAGCGCGTCATCGCCCGGGCCCACGCTCAGGGCTTGACCAACATTCTCTTTCTCGATCAGCAGTCCCGCGATCGAATCCCGCATTACATTAATGCTTCCGATGCTGCGCTGGTCCTGCTCAGGAAAAGCGGCGTTTTCAAGACCGTAATCCCGACCAAGATGCTGGAATTTATGTCCTGTGCCCGGCCCTTGATTGTGGGTGTCGATGGAGAAGCAAGGAGACTTGTGGAAGCAGCGCAAGCCGGCATCTGCTTCGAGCCCGGCAACCCCGAAGCCCTGTCGCACGCGGTCCTCAGGCTTGCTGCCGAACCTTCTCTGCGACAGGCATATGGCCGCAATGGCAGGCGATACATCGTCGAACACCTTTCGCGAGCCCAGACCGCACTCGACTATCTGGACCTGCTGCAGCAGATCGTTTCTCCAACCGCGATGTCTCAGGCTGCCTGAGGGCCGGTCGAATTGCGTCGCGGTCTTGCGCAGGCAGGCAAATTACTTTCGTTATTTGGGCTGCATGACCGCCGCGCATTAGAGTTGCGCCATGACAATTTCCTCCATGGTCCTCTCGCGCGACACTCAGGAAATCAGCGTTCTCGAATGCATCCTGGGCGGATTACAGATCGGAGTCGAAGTAGAAACGGAACCGGCGCAAGCCTGGTCCAAACTGAGCCGATCAAAAATCGACGCCCTGATCGTCGATTGTGACCTGCAGGGCAGTCGTGGGCTGCTGCGTGATCTGCACAACGCCAGCTTCAAGAACTCAGTCCCGTTGGTGATTGTCAGTGGATCGCGTCAGACCATCGGCCCGGAGAACATGGGCACTCCGTTTGTGTTTCAGAAGCCGATTTCAGTCGAGCAGGCGGTCCATACTCTCTCGGCCGCGCGCAACGTCATCCTCGACGGCAGGCTTCGTTATCATCGCCATCGGCTCGACATCAAGGTCCTTATAGACCATGGTAAGCGGTTTCGCTGCGAGGCCTATCTATTGAATCTGAGCCAGGGAGGAATCGGGATTCGCCTTAGCCAGAACCTGCCCATTGCGCGCTCATTGCACGTCCGCTTTTCGCTGCCGGGAAGAAAACGCCCATTCAAGGTGAATGGGGAAGTCGCCTGGGTGAAACCGGGACACAGCGCCGGCATACGCTTTACAGAGCTCTCATCCCGTACCCGCCGTGATCTGCAACTGTGGCTGGAACGGCAGTACTTTCTGCTCTAAAACAGCCCGGTTCAACGGAACCGCGGCCCTTCTTCAGCCTCTCGGTCATTCGACATTCGCCCGCTGATGCCGGCGAAATAATCACCGGGCGTTCCTGCCATGGCAAATAGAAACAGGGCGCGATATAAAAGCGCGAACACCAGTCCTGATACAAGCGTAAGAATCGATGTAATCTGCCAGCGGGGCAAAGCGTGGATCATGCCCACGGAGATCAGCCAGAAAACGAGCACCCCGGTAAGCACGATCAGACCGTCGATCGACCATGCCAGCACCCGAGGGGATTTCAGGAGACCGAATCTGTTCTGCTCCGCCTCAGGCGACAATGTGAGCGCCGCCTCTGCTGCCGCCTGCTGTATCTCGTCGATGGCGGAATCAGAACGCGAGTAAGGCTCAAGTCCTTCCCCCTGGCTGAACATGGAATCCCAGGCCGTGCTGTGCGCCATGGACAGAATCTGAATAAACATCCATTCCTTCAGCATCCGCTTTAATCGCAGGGGAACGGAAGTAAATTCAATCCCCGCCTGCCCACTGGCGGTGGCCCACGCCACCCTGCCGTTGGCTTCCATCCGCACACGGGGCCCAAACAGTTCGAAGCGCAGCGAAACATCTTCTCCGGTTCTTAGTGCTGCGACTGTCTGGATCGCCAGGCCGGTCTCACTGACGTCGCGGATGATCCCGCCGTTGCCCTGATTCACATTGACGTAGGCCAGGCTGTAAATCCGTTGCCGGTAGTGCCGCCTGGCGGGGGTCGTTCCTAAAGTGGGAACCAATGCTCTTTCGACGGCAGAGCCAACGTCCATCCTGAAATCTTAACTTTTGATCTGGCCTGCGTCTTATTGTCGTCGCTGGTTCGGCTTCAGGAAGCCGGTCGCTGGCGTTCCGCATCAGTTTGGTGCTGGGCCTGGCTCCATCGCATTAGTTCACTTAAATCATAGCGATAGGGCCCAAATGAACGAAATTCCTGTTCATCGAACAGACGCTTGATGCCGCAGCTCATGCATACCTGGTAGCAATGTCCCTGAGACCGCACCGGCCAGCTCATTTTGGAGTGCCAGCAACCCCTGAACAGGAACACAGCAGCTCCTGCAACCCCAGTAGCAAGCACACTTACAGGCCATAGCCATCGAGAACTTCTAAGATTCGGCATAGATTGGGAGTCCGGACATCCTGGGTGTGCTTAGAATACGTCTCTCGGCCTGGCAACTCAATGGCACCAAATTGCTAGCCCAGGTTCGTTTTTCTCTTCCGCTTACCAAAGAACAAGCCCTTCGTGACCGACGAATCTGTTGCCGGGTAGCTCAAAGGCCTGTAACTTATTGGTCACCTGAGTACTCGGACAGTGGAAAACTTGCTCACCCTCTGCCATGGGTACGAAAGTGGTGAATTGACAATCGTTTTCCTCGTGCCAAACTGTATTCGAGGCAGAGTGAATCCACAGGTTTTTCCACCGCTTCGATGAGCGCAGATTCTTACAGAGCGGCGTTGGGCATTGCCAGTGAAGTAACTGGGTTTACTGAAGAGGACGCAGCCACTGGCCAGCCTGCGTCTCCGCCACCGGCGCGTGAAGCTCTGCAGGCACTTCTCGCCTTTTCTTCTCTTCACCAGCAGATACGCTGGCGGCGCTGCCAACAGAAGACCGACAGTTCATCTGCCTCGGCTGAGGCCTGGGAGATTGAAAACTTTGTCCTCGACGAAGTCCTCCAGCTTGTCGCTGATCGCGCCGCTCAGATCACCGGAGCCGATGGCATCGCCATCGCCCTGGCTCAGGGCGATGCTATCGTTTGCCGTGGATCATCGGGAAGCATGGCTCCCGATCCAGGCGCGCGAGTGGACCCTGGCTCGGGATTTTCCGGCGCTTGCCTGCGTGGCGTGCAAATCATTCGGTGCGACGACACCGAACGCGACCCTCGGGTCAACGTCGCTGCCAGCCGAAGCCTGGGTGCTCGTTGTATCGTTGCCGTACCGATCGCCGGTACCCGCGGCATAATTGGGCTGATCGAAGCCTTCTCCACCGAGCCTTTCAGTTTCAATGACAGCGATGTACGCTCGCTTAAGCTTCTCGCAGAACTCATACTGGCTGCTCTAAAGCCGGAAGAAGAAGACCGGCTGGCAGAGATCTCGCGCCGCGTCCTCACCAACAAGATCTCCGAAGCTGCACCGCATCCGGTTCACGATACCGATGCGATTCAGAACCTGATCGCTGCCTCCATCGTCAACGAGTGGAAATCCCAGCGGCTTCTCAAGCGCCGGTCTGTCGTTCTGTTGTGCGCCGCGCTGGCTCTTATCCTGGGTGCCGCGATATGGTCGAGACGATCTCATCGTCAGCCGTCACCGCCCTCAGTGGCCAACGCTGCCGCGCCGGTCCCGGTTTCAGCACCTGCCTCCGAGCCCGCTCCGTCCGCCGCGCAGGCGCCGGCCGCGAATGGCGCCGCGCAGGCCATCACCGGAATTCGGACCGCATCCTCCGCGGACTCGAGCATTGTGTATATCGACCTGCTCGGCCAGGTCCAGTACGAAGCTCACCGCCTCAGCAATCCGGAGCGCATTTATCTCGACTTTCCTGAAACCTCGCTTGGCCCCGGGCTTTTCGGAAAGGTCATCGAGACCGGCGATCCCCGCCTGGTTCGCGTGCGCGCCGCAGAGCCCAGTGCCGGTACCAGCCGTGTAGTGCTGGAAACCCGTCACGTTGCTGAGTTCACGATAAGGATGGAATCCGATCCCGCTCGGCTCGTCATTGAAGTTCGCGAGAATCGGGCCTCGCCCGGCACGGCCCTGAAAGACGCCGCTACTCCCGGCCCATCTTCCATGAGAATGGAGCCTCGCTCCGCTGCCAATCCCCGGCTTCGTATCGTTCTGGATGCCGGCCACGGTGGCTGGGACCTCGGTACGGTCGGCCGCAAGGGACTTCTCGAAAAAGACCTGGTTCTTGACGTCGTCAGCCGGCTCGGCGAACTGGTCCGAAAGCGGCTCAACGCCGATATCACTTACACCCGCGACGGCGATCGTTACCTTTCACTCGAAAAACGCGCCGAAATTGCCAACATCGCGCAAGCCGATCTGTTCATCTCGGTTCACGCGAACTACAGCAGCGATGCCACCGCCCGCGGCGTCGAAACCTACTACTCAAATACCTATTCTTCCGCGCGTGCTCGTACTTCTGAAGCCGACGAACAGCCCGAACTTCAGAATCTGAATTGGACCAATGTGGATATTCGCACCAAGGTGTTTGAATCGCGCCGTTTCGCCTCTGCCGTCCAGCAGTCGCTGTACGGCACCATCTCCGCCAGCACCCCCGGAACGCGCAACCGTGGAGTAAAGCAGGCCGCCTATGCGGTTTTGACCGGAACCACCATGCCGGCGGTCCTCGCGGAGATTTCTTTCGTCAGCAGCCCCGAGGATGAAGTCCGCCTTCAGGATCCCGAATACCGCCAGGAAATCGCCGAGGCCCTGTTTCGCGGCATTCAACGGTACAAAGCGGCCTTCCGTAAGACCACCATCGCAGCCGCAACCGGAGAGCCCTCCGGACACTAATTTCCCGTTACTCCCCCGTATTTCTCCAGCCACTTCAACTCTTCCCTGACTTTTATCTTGCCGTGCCAGGGATTTTTCTTCAGCGAGTGCCCTTCACCCGGCAGAATCAGCAATCCGCTCGGGATGCCCAGGTTGTGCAGCGCATGGTCAAGCAGATAATCTTCTGAAACTGCGACCCTGATGTCCTCCGCACCCGCAACTATGTGAGTCGGTGTTTTCACCTGATTCATGTAAAAGATGGCAGCTTCGTCGTGATAACGTTGCGCCACTTCCCACGGCAGCCCTCCGAGAAAATACGCATCGTCGAACGTGGTGTCGTCGTTGCCCCAGTTCGACACGTGTTCCACCGCTCCGGCTCCCGTCACCGCCGCCTTGAATCGAGTCGTCTGGGTGATCAGCCAGTTGGTCATATAACCACCATAGCTGTATCCACCAATGGCCAGGCGGTTCGGATCAGCCACGCCCTCCTTCACCAGCTCATCCACTCCTGCAAGAATGTCTTTGCCTGGGCGAGACACCAGTTGCGGCACGATTTCCATCAGAAACTTGTCGCCATATCCGCTCGATCCCCGGTAGTTGGGTTGAAACACCAGCCAGCCTGCGGTCGCCGCCAGCCGGTCCCACTTGTACCAATCTGCTTCGAAGACGTTGCCGTCCGCGTCTGCCGGCCCCCCATGAATGAACACAAACATCGGAAGGTTCCTGGCCTCAAATTTTCCCGGCGGGTAAATCAGCATTCCTTCCACTTGCGTTCCATCGACAGACTTCCAGCGATAGGGTTTGGCCTGCGGCAGATCGCGTTCCGTGAAAATCTTGTTGAATGAAGTAAGCGGCCGCGCATCGTTCAGCTTGTCCACGCTTTCCGCCAGGTAGACCTCTGCCGGTTTTTGATATGACGATTGCACAAAGGCAATTCTCGGCGAATGCTGCGCGGCCGACAAACTCTGATACGTTCCGTTCCATTGCCCTGGCTTGTGCAACGGTTCTTGTGGCTTCGACGCGGCATACACAGCCGTTTCCGTCCCCGTCATGCCGGCGACCAACACCCCTTCGTTGGTCAGGTCATAGCCGCTGCTGGCGCCACCGAAGTCTTTGCTCCATTGCCCGAGGTCGCCGCTTTCCGCATCAACCCAATAGAGATGAGGCTGCAGATCGCGATACGAAGCGATGTCGCCGATCTCCACCCGGAAAAACAAGTGCTTGCCGTCGCGCGCCCAGCGCAGATCGTGCTCTACCGCGAAATTCTTCGTCAGTCTGCGCGCCGCCCGTTCGCGAGGCGCATCCTTTAGATCCGCCAGGTAGATTTCAAATTCTTCAATCTTTTCCTGTCTCTGGCTGACCGATTCCGTCTGGATTGCAAGCTTGCTGCCCTCACCGGAAACCGCCAGTTCACCGGCCCGCCAGGGAACGCTTGCCACTGCACGCGATCCCGGGGTCACATCGGGAGTATCTTTCCAGGTCTCCTGCAGCTGGCTGGGAGCATTGTTCGCCCGCTTCAGCGCTTCGCTTACGTCGATATTGAAGATCTCGTCCCCGCGTTCCGAACCTCGATATTGCTTGACGTCTTTCCAGAGCTTTTTGTAATCGTCTTTTTGCTGCCGGCCCCACGGAGACCTGGTGGAGTAGTAAAGCGACTTGGAGTCTGCTGACCACGCGAAGGCGTGTACCTCTTCGGCTCCCAGCGTCACCGCAAATGCCTCGCCCCCGGCTGGCGAGATCAGAAACAGCTGGGCAACATCTTCTCCCGCCGCCGACTCATCGTCCGATTTGGCGCTGCCGGTGGTCTTTCTTTCTGAAAGAAATCCGATCCACCGACCGTCCGGCGACCACTGCGGCTCGGTGTCGTGGCCCGATTGCGTCAGTTGCGCCAGGCTGCCGCCTCCTCGCCCGTCATCGCGGTAAAGCCACAGGTCTTTGCGAAAGATGTTCTGGTCCCAGTCGGCTCGCTCCGTGCCGATCACTACCGACTGCCCATCCGGAGCGATCTTTACCTCCGCGATCGCGACCGAATTAAAAAATTCATCGATGTTTAATTTTGGCTTGTCTGCTGCCCGCGCGATAAGCGGCAACAAAAGAAGAGAACACCACCACCTGGAGATTTGCATAATTAGAAGAAGAATGACTGGTATACACCGCCGGTCGCGTGACTGTAAATAGAAACGAATGTGACCCCGGGTGAAACAAAACAACCATTCAGTGCCGGTCAGTCAGAAGTTCATCCTGCAATCCAAGCAGCTCCCACCGCTGTAAAGCGATCGGCACATTTCCGTTCTGCCACAAATAATCGTGGAAGGCCCGCAAATCAAACTTTTTCCCTTGCGCTCGCTGCGCGTCCGCCAGAAATCGGTAAATCTGTATCTTGCCGATCTGGTATGAAATCGCCTGGCCTGGCGTCGATGCGAAAAATGCTGCTTCCGCGTGTGCAGTTTTTGCGTCCATCGGCACCGTCTCCATGAGGTAGCCGGCTGCTTGCTCCACGGAGAACTCTCCCAACGCCAGTTTCACATCTACCTCCACCCGCAACGCGCGTAGTCGCATAAAGTTCCAGATAAACTCGCGGCTGCGCGGGCTGTCATCGAACAAACCCGAGTGCAGCATCATCTCTTCCGCATAGAAGCCGATGCCTTCGTTTGCCCCCGAGTCGTAGTAGTGCTGTCGGACCGGGTCCGCATTCTTCCACCCCAGTGCCAGCTGAAAGTAGTGCCCCGGAACACCCTCATGCACAATTAGCCCCCGCGGATCTTTTGCCTGGGTGGCGGCAAAATATCCCAGCTCGGGCTCGGGCGGCGCGATGTAACGGATGCCGTCGTCGTGCAAGCGGCTTGGTCCTGTCAAATCGTCCAGCTCTCCCAAATCCCCCAGCGGATCGAGGTACGCCGGCGTCGGAGCATATCGGTAATGCTGAACCCACTCGGGCACACTGAGAATCTGTTTAGCCTCCAGAAACTTGCGTACCGCGAGCTCGTCGTTCTTCTCGCGCTCGATTTCCTGCTTTTCATCGCTGACCATAGCCAGCTCTGGTGCGCCCAGATTGCGATGCTCCTCGTAGACCTGTGACGCAACCGAACGCGCCCACTCCTGCTGCCCCATTTGCAACAACTGCTCCGGAGTAAATGGAACTAAGGCAACCTGGTCTAGAAAGAATTCATAGTTCTCGCGGCCGGTAGCCGTCTCTTTACTCATGGATGGCAACTGTTCGTTCAGCCATCGCCGATAATTCTCCAGCGCAGTCGCGGCGGCGGAAACGGCTGGATCCAGCTGCTCCGCCGCGGGTGCATCGAGCAATGGCTTCAACGCACCGGCAGACGTTTTCAACCGGGGGCCGATCTGGTCGAGTTCTCGGATCGCCAGTTGTGCAAATGGAGCCGAGGGCTGTAACAGATTTTTCTCTCCGGCTTCGAGCGTAGGTGGAATCGACTTCAGTATGGCGACGATTTGTTGCGAACGTGTGGCATCGAACGGAGGAGGTTGGAGCAACAGGTTAAAATATGCTCCCACCGTCTGCTGTACGTAAAATTCGGGATTGCGCTGCCACATCCTTGTGCGATCCAGCTCCCACCGCACTCGCGCCAGCGCCGAGCCCATCAGCCGGTAGTCGACCCGCTCCGCCCCAGGAGCTTTCCGGTCATCGAGTTTCTTCCATCGCGCTTCGAAGCCCGCCAGCTCTCGCCGATATCCCTCGACCGCAGACGCCGACCACTTTGGTGTCCACTCCCGTGGACGTTCAATACGGGCAATATCGTCGGAAGAGACCGGTTGCTCGCGGGCACGCCATGCCCAGAAATCTCTGGCCAGGTCTGGTAACGAATCGGCCCTCAGGTAAGGACCGGAAGCAAACATCCACAACAGCAAACCGAAGGTCAGGCCACGTTTCATTTCAATTTCCCGCCAAGTGACATCCTCATCTCCCCATGTACTTACAACTGCCCTTGGCTGTTCTGTTTCACGTGGCTCGACCGCGCGTGGACCCGAATCTGCCCCGAGCGTTATTGGGTTGGAGCCGCGTTCTTCATCGCATCGTCCAGACTCTGGTGCCCTTTGCGCACCCCGGTTTCCACCACACGCCAGCCATCGTCGTAGTGAACAAATTGCGCTGTAGAAATGTACTCACTGCCTCCCGAATAAAGGGCCGCGCCGACCTCGTTCAGCGGATTCCATTTCCATTGGAAGTCGACATCCGCCACGTTGCCTTCTTTTACGATCCCGGTGACCTCAACCAGTTGCCGTCTCGCCACCGGAACGCTGAAGTACTGGGCGGCTGCGCGCTTGGCCGGCACCCAATCGCGCAGCACCCCGATACCCAGCGGAGTCAGGCGCACCTCCCAGCAGGGCGGAGGACCGCTGGTTCCGGTGCAGGCTGCGTTTGACGCGCTGATCCAGCCTCGCCTCTGCAGCACCAGGTATTCGGGGGAACTATATTCTTTTTCTGATACTACGCCGGTGCGCAGCCAGAACTGCTGCGGCGCATTGAAAGTTTCAGAACCCGCGATCAGATAGGTCGCCAGGCGGCGCGTCAGAAAATCGCGCGGCGACCACATCATTGCCAGCCCGATCATCAATAATCCCAGTACGACGGCAATGATCAGGACCAGCGTGCCTGGGGCTACGGACCATCTGCTCATGATTTTGGCGCGAAATAACTAGCTGAGGATTGTAACCAAAGCCGAGCGCTGGCGCGGCAGGAAAGGGTGGTGCGCTATCTGGCCCTCAAATCCGGACGACCACCGGCCGGGAACCAGGTTGTGACACGCAGGACATGCGCCGCCGGCAGTGACCTTGTAATCGCGCACCAGGTAGCCGCTCCGCCGCACCAGCAGCTCTCCGCAGCTATGGCAATAGGTGTTCTCAAGGTTTCCCACCCGGCCCGGGAGATTTCCTGCGTACACATAGTGCAGGCCGGAAGCCTTTCCGATCTCGGCCGCACGGACCAGGTCCTCAGCAGAAGTGTCAGCCGGGCTATCCATCTTGTAATCCTTGTGAAAGGCTGTCACATGCCACGGGATATCAGGCGAGACCGACACAATAAATTCAGTCAGTCGCCTCAGTTCATCCGATGAATCATTGAAACCCGGGATCAGCAGAGTCACTAACTCCAGCCACAATCCCATCGCATGAAGCTGCTTGACTGTCTGGAGTATTGGGCCGATGCGGCCGCCCAATTCATGATAATGCCGGTCATCAAAGCTTTTGAGATCGACTTTGTATAAGTCAACCCACGGCCGGATGTATTCCAGCACTTGCGGCGTGCCGTTTCCATTCGAAACAAACGCCGTCTTCAGTCCTGCCGCCTTTGCCTGGCGGAATATCTCCACCGCCCATTCGCTGGTGATGAGCGGCTCATTGTAGGTACTGACCAGTATTTGCGCGCCCTGTCGAAGTGCGTCTTCGACAAGAATTTCAGGATCAGCCGCGAGCGGGTCGGATACCGCCGACGCATCGCGCAAAGCCTGCGACGTCACCCAATTCTGGCAATAGGCGCAGTGGAGGTCGCATCCCAGCATGCCGAAGCTGTAAGCCAATGCCCCGGGATAAGCGTGGAAGAAGGGCTTTTTCTCAATCGGATCGCACTGCACCCCTCCCACGTACCCCCAGGGAACATAGAGCTTGCCGTCGCGGTTGTAACGCACTTTGCAAACCCCAGGCTGACCGTCGGAAATAGGACAGGCATGTCCACATGCGAAACATCGCACACGGTTGCGATCAAGCTTTTCGTAAAGATCGCCTTCCCGTACCCGCCTGTCCAGCATGTCACGCAGACTTCCCACGGCCCCATTCTAACAACTCTCTGGCATGGCGTAACGCCTGCCGGATCATCTACTTACGTCTGATAGATGGACGTCGTGTACGTACATATATGAGCCGACAAAACGTTTGGCGGAGAAGCAGGTGTGCAAAGTGTTCGGGCAGCAATGTTACAGAGTTTTACTTGCTGGAGCTTTTGGCCCTGAGCTGGTAGTTCTTGAGCCACTCATTGGCCTGCTGCTCGGCCGAGAGTCGATCGCCTGGGCTCATGCGGGAGGCGAGGGCGTTGATGGTGTAACGGCTGGCCTGGTCTCCGTTGGCTCGGGCCAGTGCCAGCCACATATAGGCCTTCGAATTATTTTTCGGAACGCCGCGGCCCTCGCGATAGAACTCTCCCAGGAAGGCCTGCGCCACCGGATGGTTCTGCTCCGCCGCCATAGCGATCCAGTGCGCCGCTTCATTATCGTCGTGCGCTACTTCGTCACCGGTTGAATAATGAATTCCCAGAACGAACTGCGCGGTGGCGTCGCCCAGTTCGGCCTGGCGTCGCAGCCCATTAATGTCGGTAACCTCACGTGCGGTTTTTGGCTGCGAGCTCACTGTCTTGGGAACCGCGGCAGCCGCCCGCGAAGTTGCATTCACGCTGCGCAGCCCGTTGCGGATACTCGGCGCATACAACCACCCCAGCACGAACAGCAGCGTCAACCCCACCGAAACAAACAAAGGACGCGGTAATCGCCAGTTCCAGTTGCGCGGGGGCTTGGCGGGCAGCAGCGTCAATTGCGGCGCCCGCGAAGGCATCTCGGGTATCGACCGCAGCGGCACCGGCTCGTTGCGTTTGTTTACCGAGGCTTTGGCCGCACGATGCACCGCAGTAAGTGAAATCTGCGCCAGGCGCTTCATGATCGCGTCGTCGCCGGCCGTAAATGCTGCGGGGCGCGAGGAAAACACCTCCAGCAATCCGCAAACCGATTCCCCGGAGCGGATGGGTGCCGCGATGATCGACCTGATCTTCATGATGCGGCAGGCGTCGGCATCCACCCTTTGATCGAGTTCTGAATCTTCGCAGCGCAGCAGACGTCCGGTGTGAATGCACTCGCCCGAAAATCCTGAACCGATCTGCAGCCGCGTGCCAACCGGAGGGGCGTGGATTCCTGCGCTCGCCAGGCAAATCATCTCTTCGTTCTGGAAAAGGGCCAGCGCGGCGCCGGTCGCACCGGTGAATGACATGGCCCGCTGCGCGACAATTCCCAGCAAAGCCTTGAGTTCGGGATCCGCGCAGTCGATCTCACGCTTCACCGCAGCCAGCGCGGACAGGCTGAGCAAAGGAATATCGGGGAAATCGAGCGCTTCCTCAGGATTGGCCAGCACCCCACTCATCCGCGCTACTGTCAGGTCAGGCCTGTCCAGATTGTTTGGAGCAGGCGGAAGATACGGCACCTGTTCGTAGCCCACCAGCGCATTCTGGAACAGCCACTCCTTCAACTGGTTCCTCGATGCCATGGGCAATCGCGGAAAGCGAATTCCGGCGCGGCCGCCACGATCGGACCAGATGACTTCGCCCGTGGTGTAGATGCGGGCCCGCGTTTCAGGAAGATCGAGGCACAGGTTTAGAACGCGGCTGACTTCAAGCGGCACCGAGGCCTGAATGGAAATACCGTCTTCACTGATGTCGACTACTTCGCTGAGATCGAGCAGCATTCCGCCCGCAGTTCCGTTGAGGCTGGCGTAGGCAGGCGTATGGACCTTCTGGCGAACACAACGGCGTCGTTCGCGATGCAACGATCGCGCTGGCGGCAAAGGATCTACGCCTCTGGACCCGGTGGGGTACATACAGAGTTCCTACATCTTACCCCAGCTCTGGATGATCGCGGCATAGATTGCGCATGCCCTTCCGGAGGCGGGGGTTGGGAGGTTATCCCACTGACTGGCTGGCATTTAACGAGGAAAGGCGCAGCATGGCGGCCACGATCATGCTGGAAAGCACCTGCATAGTGGCCACATCCCGGTCGTTGAAGGCGTAGGGCGAGGCGGAGAGCACCTCGAAAACCCCGAAGGTGCGGCGGATGTGCCGCAAGGGGGCGGCGAGGATGGAACGCACGCCCAAGCGGCGGCAAGCGACCAGATCAACCAGGGGGTTGGCCTCGGCGTCCTGGCAGAGTACCACGTCACCGGTTCGCACGCAGTCAGCCGAGATTCCGGAATCAGACTGCAGGCGCACCCCAATATCTGGCGCGGTGCGGCCGGTGCGCGCGCGGCAAACGATCTCGCTTCCGCTGCGAAGTGCCACTGCTGCGCCGGTAGCGCGAGTCAGTGCCTGTGCGCGCTCGGCAATCACATTGATGGCGGGCTCGAACTCAAGCTGCGTCGGCGAGATTTCGATTTCTTGCCCCATGCCGTTCTTTCCGTGGTGCCGCACGTGGCTGCGTGCCGGGGCGAAGGCGGAGAATGTCGCAGGAACCGCGTCCGCTTCCTCCGAATCGCTCTGAGGCACAGTGCGCAGCAGTTCGCGAACTAACCGGTCCAGTTCGCTGTCAGTGATCAGATGGGCCGTCTGCTGCCCGCGCATCGATCCGCCCAGCACCCGCGACAGGCTCAGCACGGCCTTGCTGCCGCAGGCCAGGCAACGCGGAGTGGTGTTCTGGCTGATGAGCTCACAGGCAACGCAAAACGCAGCGGTCGGCAAGGAAACGAAATTCAGTTCGCGCCGTGTTCGGCCCCAGGGCATTTTCATTTTTCGTAAACGCTCAGGCGAAGGTACGAAAATAAAGGTCGCGAATACACCGCAGAAAGTAGCAGAGCTGGTTCAACCTGTGGATCGTACAAACCAATTGCGGAACTTCAGCCTGCCTGCGCGGCTGCGAGGACGGAATTCTCGATGGGAACAAACACCTGGACGCTTTCAAGGGAAATCCGCTCCAGCGCGTCGGCCAGTGCGACGGGAAACACCGAAGTAAGCAGGTTGATGTCGAGCTGCAGATCTCGCGCGCTGTACATGCGGTAGATCAGAAGCGAGCCGCAGCGCCGGTTGTTGGCCGCGACCAGATCGAGGCGCAGGCTCCACACTGAAACCAGATCATGCGCAATGCGAATGCCGGGCCTGGTCCAGATATAGGCGGTGTCGCCGGAAACTGCGTGCATCGCGGAGGGCGCAAGCGAAACTCCATTCAGCTTGCTCCGCAACTCGAAAGCATCGAAGTCGTTTCCGTTGAACGCCGCTTCCAGAATCTGCACGATCTGACGTCCGCTTCTGGCCACTTTGAGCTCTTCGGTGGCGCGCCGCACCGCGAGATTGTTGATGAAGATCTGACGCTGGCCCATGGTGCGCTGGGCCACGCGCCTGAGTTCTCCAAACTCCAGATAGTTGAGGTGCTGCACCCCAATCCACACGCCCGCGCCCAGAACCGCAAGCACCAGCCCCAGCGTGCTTCCCGTAGGCCACAGCAGGAACAGCGAAAGTAGCGCAAAAACCGCCGAAACCGCGTACAACACGATCACCACCTGGCGGTGGCTGAAGCCGAGTTGCAGCAGTTTGTGATGTATGTGCTCGCGATCGGCAGTAAAAACCGGGCGGCCGCTGATGAAGCGCCGCAGCACAGAAATGGCGGTCTCGAGAATGGGCAGGCCGAACGAGACTACTGGGATCGCCACTGCGATCACGGTGGGCGCCTTCTGCGCGCCCATCAAGGCCAGTGCGCTCAGCATGAAGCCGATGAACAGACTTCCGCTGTCGCCCAGAAAAATGGTTGCCGGGTTGAAGTTAAAGCGCAGAAATCCCAGCACCGCGCCGGCCAGCGACAGCGCCATGAGTGAAACGATCGCGTACTGCGAGCTGAGCGCGACCACGAACACCACCAGCGTCGAAAACAACGCCGATCCGGCCGCGAGGCCGTCCAACCCGTCAATCAGATTGAAAGCGTTCGTGATCCCGATAACCCAGAAGATGGTCAGCGGCAGCCCGACAAACCATGAGAACTGATGGCCGCCGAAAAGCACCGGCAGATCGGAAATCCGCAGCCCGCCGGCAAAAAGCATCGTTGCGGCAATGCCTTGCACCACGAACTTGAGCTGCGGCGATGCCGACCGCATGTCGTCGTAAATGCCCAGCATAAAGATGAGTGAAGCTGAGCAAAGAACAGTCAGCAGCGGTTTGAGGTGCGCCCCGATGTTAATCAAAGCGCTGACGTAGCAAATCATCAGCGCCAGTATCAGGCCGATCAGGAAGGCTGCGAAGATGGCTACGCCGCCCAGTCGCGGAAGCGGGGTGTGATGCAGGTGCCGCCCGTTTCCGGGCTCAGATACCCAGCCGTGGGAAACGGCCGCGTTGCGCACATGGCGGGTCAGAACAAAAGACGACACAACCGAAGTTATGAACACTCCCAGGTAGAAGAGCGTCAATCAGATGTTCCCGTTTTTGCTGAGTCGGTGGCCATGAGCGGTGGATGGTGATTCATCGCAACCCCGAACCAGCCTGCAATGCCCTGCAATTTGTGCAGTGTTCAGAGCGGATTATAGCAACCTGCCCAGCCCGTCACAATCAGCTTTCTTGGTTCACGGCCTGTGGAAAATTTCGCACCAAACAGTGCAACAGCATAGAAAAAATGCGGTGATCCGCTGTGCTAGACTTTTTCCCTCATTCAATTTCATGCGTAGACCTTCGCGTGTGCGGTTCGTCTTCAGCATCCTGATATTTTGCGTATCTTGCCTTGTCCTCACAGCCTCCGCGCAGGAGAAACCGCCGAACGATCCGCTGAAAGCTGAGACTGTCACGCGCGCAGATGATGACTCCAGCGAGACAGTACGCCTGGGAGCAGGAGATGTTCTCGACGTTTCCGTGTACAACGTACCGGAACTTGCCACCAGGACGCGGGTGGGCAGCAATGGTGATGTTTACCTTCCGCTCGTGGATTATGTGCACTTGGCGGGATTGACCATTGACCAGGCCCAGGAAGTGATCGAAAAGCGCCTGGCGGATGGCGGCTTCGTGAACAGCCCGCATGTCACCGTTTTTGTGAACGAATATGCTTCGCAGAACGCCACCATCCTGGGCGAAGTGCTGAAACCGGGGCAATACACGGTGCTGGGGCAGCCGAGGTTGTTCGACATTATTTCGACCGCCGGCGGATTCACCGAGCGGGCTGCGCGGCGGGTGACCATCACCCATCGCGTCGCTGATGACAAGCCGGTGAACCTGCAACTGGCGCGCAACGTAAATGACGATCCAGCGAAGAACATCGAAATCCACGCCGGCGATACTATCGTTGTGCAGCGCGCCGATGTGGTTTACGTCGTCGGCGATGTCGGCCGTCCCAGCGGCTTTGTGATGGACACGGACAATCTCACGGTGCTGAAAGCCATCGCGCTGGCTGGAGGCGCGAACCGTACCGCGAAGTTAAGCAATACTCGCATCATCCGCAAAGGGCCGCAGGGAATGCAGGAGACGCGGGTGGAGCTGAACAAGATGCTGCGCGCAAAAGCGCCTGACATCACCATGCAGCCGGAAGACATTCTTTTCGTTCCCACCAACGGCGGAAAGATCGCCGCCGGGCACGTCGCCCAGGCTGCATTGCAGGCAGCCACGGCGGTATCGGTGGTTGCGCTGGTACCCTAGATTCACGCGCCGGGCTGCTCGCGATACCAGGCGATCGTGCGGTTTAATCCTTCTTCAAACATGACTTGCGGCTCATAGCCCAGCAACTTCCGGGCTGAGCTCAGATCGGCAAGCGAGTGCTTCACGTCTCCGGCGCGCTCCGGGCCGTATTTCAGATCGCCCTTGAAGCCGATGATCTTCTTCAGGATTTCAAATGTCTGGTTAAGGTCAAAGCGCTCGCCTGTGGCGATGTTGAATACCTTGCCCGCAACCTTTTCTGGCGGAGCTTTGCAGGCAAGAAGGTTGGCATGAACCGCGTTCTCCACAAAGGTGAAATCGCGGCTCTGCTTGCCATCGCCGAAAACCGTGGGCTGCTCGGCCGCCAGCATCTGTGTGATGAACTTCGCGAGTACGCCGGAATAAGGTGACGACGGGTCTTGCCGTGGCCCGAAAATATTGAAGTAGCGCAACGACACCGTTTCCAGTCCGTAGCAGCGAAAAAAAGAAATCATGTAAAGCTCACCCGTGAGCTTGGCGACGGCGTAAGGCGAGATGGGATCGGGCGTCATATCCTCGCGCTTGGGAAGCGTCGGCGTATCCCCGTAAGCCGACGACGATGCGGCATACACCACACGTTTCACTTTGGCGTCTTTCGCCGCGACCAGCAGGTTCATGGTGGCGTCAACGTTGTCCTGATTGCTTCCGATCGGGTCAATTACAGACTTAGGCACGGAAGGAAGAGCGGCCTGGTGCAGGACAAAGTCAACTCCCGCGCAGGCGTCGCGGGCGGCGCCGGCATCTTTTAAATCCACCTGGCGCAGTTCGATGCGGTCTTCGATTTCTGTGATGTTGTCGCGTTTGCCGGTAGAAAAATTATCGATGCCGCGAACTACGTCCCCTTGTGCAAGCACAGCGCGGGCAAGAGCAGATCCGATGAAACCGGCAACGCCGGTGATGAGATATTTGGCCATAGAGCCATGATAAAGGAGCACGCTGAAAGCGCCCAATAGTCGTACACTTTGGGCGCTAGCTCAGATCACGATCACCACCGTGATGATCGTCGCGCAGGAACCTCCGGGATTGAATTGCGCGCGCACCGTCTGATTAAGGGGAAACAGGCTGGTCTGGTTGCCGCAGAAGGACATCGATGAACTTGTTCCCTCCTGCAGAAACGTTACGAAGGTGACCTGAACGCTGCCGCCGGAACCGTCCATTACTGAACTCAGCTCCACGATGCTGACGGAACCGCTGATAGATGAATTGGTAAGCAACGCGCCACGAACGAATACATTCCCGCAGGCCGCAACGTTGAAGCAAAGCGAAGCCAGAACAAGAATTGGCAGGAGGCGTTGCATGGCAACCTCCGGTGAGGTTCGCCCAAAGTGTACACCCGCCGCGGGTTTCGGGTCAGGCCTCCCGCAGGTCACGTTGGTCATGAGCGGCAACCGTAGCGCGGATCTCGCGCCATAACTCATCGCGCCCGCTGCCGGTGCGGGCCGAATACGGCAATACTTGCGCGCGCGGGTTCTCTCTGCGAACGCGTTCCAAAGCATTCCGCAGCTGATTGCCGGAGAGCCGGTCGCTCTTCGTGGCCACGATGACAAACGGCCGGCCTGCACTTTCCAGGAAGCGGAATAACTGCTGGTCGCTTTCCTGGGAAGGCACATTGATGTCGATCAGAACCAGTGACAGCACCAGGCAGGTGCGCTCGTTCAGATAGGGCTCCACAAAACCTGCCCAGCTCTGTGCTACCTCGCGCGAAATTCGGGCATACCCGTACCCCGGCAGGTCGGCAAAGATCATTTCCGGCTTCGGCTTGCCCGGCCAGCGGATTTCAAAAAAGTTGATGGCGCGGGTGCGTCCAGGGGTGGAACTGGTGCGCGCGATTTTAGTTCCCAACAATGAGTTGATCAGGCTCGATTTGCCGACGTTCGAGCGGCCCAGGAACGCAACTTCGGGAAGAGACGGGGCGGGGAAGCGGCCAGGCTCCGTGGCGGCGAGCAGGAATCGGGGGAGAACACGCACATTTTCAGTGTGCTGGTTTCGGAGGGAAGTTGCAACTGTTGCCGTTTCCTCAGCGGCGGCAGCCCCCGACCAGGGAAGCGCGCGCCTCGCCTTCGGCTACCGGTGACCTGGATGGCATGCGATCAGCCAAGTCCCAGCGGGTGCTTGTTATTTACGTCTTCCTCTTTAACCGGGCGGAATTTGTTCCAGAGGTGGAGAACCACGGCGACGCCGCCACCCACCCCAATGATGATGCCCACCAGAAAGAACAAGCGATAGACCAGCAGAGCGACCAGCAGCGCAACGATCAAAGCGATTGCTACCAGCAATGCTCCGGCGCCGCGCAAGAAGTTTTGGGGCTGCTCTGGCCGGAAACCGTACAGCATGAGGAAATTCTAAGACATTAGTAGCGGCCAATCCACAGGGATCAGCCGCCTTGTTGAACGATAGAAATAATTACTGGTGGGTCGCCGGGCTTTCGCCGGGAGGCGGGGCCAGCGGAGCAATCGCTTCTGCGGCAGGGTCATGTTGCGGAAGCGGCTGTTCTAGAGCCAGAGCGAGCACCTGGTCCATGGTCTCGACAAAGTGCAGTTTCATAGCGTTGCGCAGGTTCTCCGGAACCTCTGCCAGGTCTTTTTCGTTGTCTTTCGGCAGAATGGCTTCGAACAATCCGGCGCGATGAGCGGCCAGCAGTTTTTCTTTAAGGCCGCCGATGGGAAGGACTTTTCCGCGCAGCGTGATTTCGCCAGTCATGGCAAGATCGCGGCGGACGGGAATCCGGCTGAGACCGCTGGCGATGGCCGTCGCGATCGTGATTCCGGCCGAGGGGCCATCTTTTGGAATGGCGCCTTCCGGCACGTGCACGTGGATGTCGAGGGTGCGATAAAAATCTTTGGTAAGGCCAAGACGCTGGGCCCGCGAGCGCACGTATGACATGGCTGCCTGCGCCGACTCCTGCATCACGTCGCCGAGTTTGCCGGTCAGCGTGAGCTTGCCTTTGCCGTCGACCACGGTGGCTTCGGTGCTCAGGATCGAGCCGCCCACTTCTGTCCAGGCAAGGCCGGTGACCAGGCCGATCTCGCTCTTTTCATGGGCCAGCGTATCGCGGAACTTGATCACGCCGAGGAAGTCATTCACGTTCTCGCCGGTGATGTTGATGTTGTAGCTTTCGCCCTCTTTTACGACTTTGCGGGCGACTTTGCGGCAAACGTTGCCGATTTCCCGCTCCAGGTTTCGCACGCCCGCTTCGCGGGTGTAGGAACGGATCAGCGCGGTGATGGCTTCATCGCTGAAGCTGACATTCTTTTCGGTGAGGCCGGCCTGCAGCATCTGTTTTTTGACCAGGAACTGCTTGGCAATTTCTACTTTTTCGTTTTCCGTGTAGCCGTGCAGGCGCAGAACTTCCATGCGGTCCTGCAGGGCGGGTGGAATGGTGTGCATCACGTTGGCGGTGGCAACGAAGAACACCTGGGAAAGATCGTATTCGACGTCGAGATAGTGATCGACGAACATGAAATTCTGCTCGGGGTCGAGCACTTCGAGCAGGGCAGCTGAGGGGTCGCCGCGGAAGTCCATCGACATCTTGTCGACTTCATCCAGCATGAACACCGGGTTCTTGGTGCCGGCTTTCTTCATCATCTGGATAATCTGCCCCGGCAGCGCGCCGATGTAGGTGCGGCGGTGTCCGCGAATTTCCGCTTCATCTCGTACGCCGCCAAGCGACATGCGGACGAACTTACGGCCGGTCGCTTTCGCGATCGACATCCCAAGCGAAGTTTTGCCGACTCCGGGAGGCCCGACGAAGCAGAGGATTGAACCCTTAGGATTTTTTACCAGCTGCCGGACGGCGAGAAATTCGAGTATGCGCTCTTTGATCTTTTCCAGCCCGTAATGGTCTTCGTTGAGAACTTTTTCGGCACGCGAGATATTGCGGATTTCCTTCGACCGCTTTTTCCACGGCACCGCCAGCAGCCAGTCGAGATAGTTGCGCGAGACGGTCGATTCAGCCGACATGGGCGGCATGGCTTCGAGCTTCTTGAGCTCCTGCATGGCCTTGTCGCGGACTTCCTTCGACATGCCGGCGGCGTCGATCTTCTTCTTCAGCTCATCGAACTCGCTCTTTTCGCCGCGGCCGAGTTCCTTCTGAATGGCTTTGATCTTTTCGTTGAGGTAGTACTCTTTCTGGGCCCGCTCCATCTGGCGCTTTACGCGCGACTGGATGGTGCGGTCCATGTTCAGCTTTTCGATCTCGATGTCGAGCACATCGCCGATCCGGCTGAGTCGCTCGGCGGGATCGAAGATCTCAAGTAATTCCTGCTTTTCTTCGATGGAAAGCTGCAGGTTCGCGGCAATGGTGTCGGTCAGCTTCGCCGGATCTTCCATGCGCACGGCGGCGATCATGGTTTCGTAGTTTAAGGACTGGCAGAGCTTTACATACTGCTCGAACAACGACGTTACGCGCTGCATGCCGGTTTCAATCTGCGGCGTAGTTTCGGTCGCGAAGCGGGCCACGCGGACCGAAACCTGCATGTAGCCTTCGTTCTCCGTGACCTGCAGGATCTTGCCCCGCTCGATGCCTTCGACCAGGACCTTGATGTTGCCATCAGGCAACTTGAGGCTCTGTACGATGTTGACGATGGTCCCGACTTGGTAGATTTCGTTCGGTTTGGGTTCGTCCACGCTGGCATCGTGCTGGGTGGCCAAGAAGATCTTTTTGTCGGCAGTCAGCGCCTCTTCGAGAGCCCGCACGCTCGACTCGCGCCCCACCACGAACGGCGTCATCATGTGGGGGAAGATCACCACGTCCCGGATGGGCATCATGGGGAGTTTCTTGGTCTCGAATTTTTCCTTGGGTGTGGTCAAAACATGATCTCCAAAAATTGCCTTTTTTAGCTGTGGCTTCGGCCTGACCGCCCGCCAGCTGAGGGTTATCCTGCCTTCTCCATCATAGCCAAGGTTACGCTGCGTTTCTCAACCATTTCGCGCGTCACCTCGAACTCCTTTACTTTCTTCTGGCTAGGCAGATGGTACATCAGGTCAAGCATGAGTTCTTCAAGAATCATGCGCAGTCCGCGTGCCCCCACCTTGCGGGCCATCGCCTGCCGGGAAACCGCCCGGAGAGCATCTTCACTGAACTTAAGCCGCACGTTCTCGAACTCGAATAACCGCTGGTATTGCTTGATGATAGCGTTCTTCGGGCGGGTCAGAATTTCAATCAGTGCCGACTCGTCCAGGTCCTCGAGCACTCCCACCACCGGCAGGCGCCCGACGAATTCAGGGATCAGTCCGAACTTGATCAGGTCTTCGGGTTGAACATCACTGAGCATTTCGAAGCTGCGTTTCTTGGCGGTTGCCGGAGTCTCGTCTGGTTCTTCCTCGCCCGCCCGGAAGCCTAAAGATTTCTTTCCCACCCGGCGCCCGATGATTTTCTCCAGGCCGACGAAGGCTCCGCCGCAGATGAATAGAATGTTGGTGGTATCAACCGGGGTAAATTCCTGGTGTGGATGCTTGCGGCCTCCCTGCGGAGGAACATTGGCGATGGTGCCTTCCAGAATCTTCAGCAGCGCCTGCTGCACGCCTTCGCCTGAGACGTCGCGCGTGATCGAAGGATTCTCGTCCTTACGCCCGATCTTATCGACCTCATCGATGTAGATAATTCCGGTCTGGGTGCGGCCGACGTCGCCATCCGCCGCCTGCAGCAATTTCAGAATAATGTTTTCGACGTCTTCCCCTACATAACCGGCTTCGGTCAGCGTGGTGGCATCGACAATGGCAAACGGCACGTCCAGCATGCGGGCCAGGGTCTGCGCCATCAACGTCTTGCCCGTCCCGGTCGGCCCAATCAGCATAATGTTGGATTTGGCGAGCTCGACGCCGTCGCCGCGCTGGCGATTCATGAAGATGCGCTTGTAGTGGTTATAAACGGCAACCGCCAGTTTCTTCTTGGTCTGCTCCTGCCCGATGACGTACTCATCGAGGAAGTTCTTGACTTCCTGAGGCTTGGGCAGTTGGTTGGGAGCGGTGGTGGGGGGGGTAGCGGCGCGATCGTCTTCCAGGATGGAATTACAAACCGCTACACACTCATCACAGATGTAGGCCCGGGGATAGTCGCTCGGGGAGGAAATCAGTTTGGCTACTGCATCCTGAGACTTGTGGCAGAACGAACACCGCAACATCTCTTCGGTGCCGGACCTGTTTTTCACTCGGATTTACTCCTTCGTCGACTCCCGCCTTTTTTAACCCCGCTGCTCGAAACTGCGAGAAGCGGGCGCCCCGGCGAGACCCCCGATCATAACGTCATCTGGTCTTATAGATGATATCGTCTATGATTCCGTATTCCTTTGATTGTTGGGCGTTCATAATGAAGTCGCGCTCAACATCTTTTTCCACTTTATCGAGTTTCTGGCCGGTGTGCTTGGCTAGTAACTGATTAGTAATCTCCCTCATGCGCAGGATTTCCCGGGCATGGATGTCGATGTCGGTGGCCTGCCCGGAAAGCCCGCCCATCGAGGGCTGGTGAATCAGAATCCGTGAATTGGGCAGCGCCAGGCGCTTTTTCGGCTCTCCCGCGGAAAGCAGCAGGGCTGCCATGCTGGCTGCCTGGCCGATGCAGATGGTGGTGACATCGTTTTTCACATATTGCATGGTGTCATAAATAGCCATGCCGGCCGTGATGGAGCCGCCCGGAGAGTTGATGTAAAGCTGAATGTCTTTTTCTGGATCTTCCTGAGCCAGAAACAACATCTGGGCGATCACCAGATTGGCGATGTTGTCATCGATCGGCGTACCGATAAAGATGATGTTGTCGCGAAGCAGGCGGGAGTAGATGTCATAAGCGCGTTCGCCGCGCCCGGTCTGTTCGATTACCATCGGAACCAGCATCATTTTCGGATCGTTCACATTCACCTGCCACACTCCTGCCCCGAACCGCTCTGGCTTTACGGGGAGGATCGAAAGTGGTCCGCCAGCTATGCGGACTGGTGATACAGAAAGTCGAGGGTCTTTTCGTTGCGGATTCTGTTTCGGATTCTATCGAGCGCTCCATCGCGTGTCAAACGTGCGCGAATCGCTTCCGGCTCCTGATTTGACTGCTTTGCCAAAGCGGTAATCTCGTTATCAATTTCTTCGTCGCCGACCTCAATTTTTTCCGTTTCCGCGATGCGATCCAGCAGTAGCGAGGCTTTTACCTCGCTTACCGCCTGTTCGCGCTGGCCTGCCCGCAGCCGGTTCAGGTCCATCTTCTTCATATCTTCGGCTTTCATGCCCTGCGCCGCCAGTGCCCGAAGGCCCCTCTCCAACCGGACATCAATCTGATGCTCGACCAGCGATTCCGGCACCTCGAAGTCATTGCGCTTGATGAGCTCTCCGATCAGCTTGTCTTTGGCTTCGCGCTCGGCATCGTGCTTGCGCTCGGCTTCCATGCCTTCCCGAATACGCTTCCGGACTTCTTCGAGCGAGCTGAACTCGCCCAGCTGTTTCGCGAACTCATCGTTCAGCTCGGGAAGCGACTTGCTTTTGATGGAGTGAATCTTTACCGTGTAGCTGAAAGTCTTGCCTGCCAGCCGCTTATCCGCAGAGTCTTCGGGATAAACCACATCGAAGGTGCGCTCGTCGCCGGCCGCTGCCCCGCGCAGATTCTCCGTAAACTCAGGCATGGTGTTCTTTCCGCCGATTTCAACCAGCACCTCATCCATGTGGACCGGCTGGGTTTCAGCTTGTCCGGCCGCAGTCTCGCCCTTGGGCTGGCCGTCGAGCGAAGCCTGCGCATAGTCGCCATCGGCTAACTGACGCCCCTCGACGGTGGTAAAGGCCGCATGCTGCTCACGAACGTTCTCCAGCGACTTCTCCACTTCTTCGTCGGTGACTTCAATCTGCGGTTTCTCGGAGCGAAGCTCCGTGTAACCTTCGACTTTAATCTCCGGCATCACGTCAAAGCTGGCCTTGAAGCGCAAAGGCTCACCTTCGTTGAGCTGAAGGTCGGTGACGCGTGGTTGGGAAACCGGCACCAGGCCCTGCTTCTCGGTCTCTTTGCGAAAATAGCGAGGCACTAAAGCTTCGACTATGTCGGTTTTAAGATCCTCAGAAAAACGCTGCCTGATGATCGATGCCGGCGCATGGCCGCGCCGGAAGCCGGGCAAGCGGGCCAGCTTGCGATATTTTTCAACGATTATTTCGGTTTCGCGCGAGACTTCCTCGGCGGGTACTTCCACCTGAATTTCGCGGCGCGGGCTGGCTGTCTCGGTGGGGCTCAAATGTGACCTTTCAGGATTGATAGAAACCAATACAATTTTAGAGACAGTACGGGATCACGGTCAAACGTTGCAGCATCAAGATTACCGCCGCGGTTCGCTGATCCAACGAATCCGGCGATTCTCAAATTGAATTGCTCATCCTAGGCGTCGGTTCTGATGAGCACAGCAGCATACGTTCTGCGGCGCATACGCCGGATCGCAGTGCAATCTCACGAACTCCCGGCTTCGGCGAAGATGGGGAAGGCCGAGTTATTTGCTTATTTGGAAAGCTGCGGATTTCGTGTGAGTCTCGACAACGACACTCACCGAGGAGCGGGGCTTGCGGTCTTAGTGTAAGGATTGGATGACACGCACCGCGGCGCCGGGTTGGCTTTGCTGGCAAAAGCTTCGGGGCTGGGAGATTAGCCTGCGCGCAGCCGTTTGAGGTGCTCAGACGGGGTTGTGTGGGCCGGGCATTCCTGTCCGGCAAGTAATAACGCCCTTGTGCTTCGAACTGATATTGTCCTTGTGCCGGACAACAATGTCCTGCCTACACACGCACAGAGCTTTTCAGCCGCCCACGCTTGGCCGCACCAGCGTGTGAAACGTAATCTCGGGCGGGCAATTAAAACGCACCGGCGGGCTGATCACACCCAGTCCCCGGTTAGTGTAAAGCTGAAGATTGCGGACCCGGTTCAGGCCTTCGGGGTATTTCTTCGCCAGTTCCGGCAGGATCAGCGCGCCGATCCCGGGCAGACGGACCTGCCCTCCATGAGAGTGACCCGAGAGCTGCAAATCAATATCGTAGCGCGAGGCGTGATCTGCGAAATCCGGCTCATGTGCCAGCAGCACCGTACACTCGCCGTGCGGCACCGGCTTGAGAGCAGCAGGCAAATTCACATCTTCGACGATCGCGTCACCGGTCCCGGCAATCCAGATACAGTCACGTCCGCGTTCAATGGCAACCGCCTGGTTGCGCAAAACCGTAATGCCGCGATCTTTTAGAGACCCGGCGACGATACCGGCATCGTTCCAGCAATCGTGATTGCCGAGAACCGCCATCATGGGCGTTTTGCCGAATTGTGTAAGCGCATCGGCGCAGGGTTCGGCATGGCGTGCCCCGCGCGGGCCGTTTTTCTCGCCCAGGGGGTGAGACACGAAGTCGCCGGTCAACACGACCAGATCCGGCTGGAATTCCCGAGCCATACGAACGGCGGATTCCACTCCGGCCTTGTCCATGTAGGGTCCAAAGTGGATGTCGCTGATCTGGACGATTTTGAAGCCGTGGAATGATTCGGGCAGGCGGGGAAGCCTGATTTGAACCCGTTCGATGGCGTAGGCGTGAGGCTCAACTAAAAAGCCGTCGAGCGAGGCGATTCCGGCAAGAATAGAAGCCCCGGTGGCCAACCGGGTCAGGAACCTGCGGCGTGTAAAATCACTTCCCACCTTTAGAGTCTAGCATCGGGCGGCATACGGCGTTGCTCGCCCTGACCTTACAATGGTCACGAGATGCCCGCATGGCTCACCCAACTGAATCGGGAAGTCGTTGCCTGCACCAAGTGCCCACGATTGGTGGAGTACCGGGAAAAGATCGCACGCGAGAAGCGGCGGGCTTACCTCGATTGCGATTACTGGGGAAAACCGGTGCCGGGTTTCGGCGATGCTGACGCGCGGGTGCTGGTGATGGGGCTGGCGCCCGGCGCCCACGGATCGAACCGCACCGGGCGCCCTTTTACGGGTGACGCCTCGGGTAACTTCATGTATCCGGTCTTGTTCGAGACCGGATTCGCCAGCCAACCGACTGCCACCCGCCGCGAAGATGGATTGAAACTTAAGGACTTGTACATTACGGCTGCGGTGCGTTGCGCGCCACCCGATAACAAGCCGCTGCCCCTGGAGTTGATTACCTGCTCGGCGTACCTGGACCGCGAAATCGCAGGCCTCCAGGAAGTGCGGGTCGTGGTGGCACTGGGAAAGATCGGATTCGACGCCTACCTGGGCCATGCAATCCGCGCTGGGGTGGTCAGCAGCCGCGGTCGGCCCATCTTTAGTCACGGAGCGACTTACCCGATGCCAAATGGCAAGACGCTGATTGCGTCATACCATCCTTCAAATCAGAATACCCAAACCGGGAAGCTGACCCGCGATATGTTCCTCAGGATTTTCAAGCAGGCCAAAGCCCTGGCCGATAGCTAAAGTGGGGCCGCCGCTAGGGCCGGGACGTTCACCCACCCCATGCGCGGGGTGTCATCGAGAGGGGGTACGACCCGGGGCGGCGGCGCCTTCAGCCTCGGGAGCGAAGCCGACCAAGACGGGCTCCGGCTGGAGTTCAACATTCCACTCCCTCCGCACTTTTTCCTGAATTAGCTCTTTGAGCGCGAGCACATCGGCGGCGGCAGCATCGCGACGATTCACGATGGCAAGGGAATGCTTGCTCGATATCCCCGCCTTACCGAGCCCGTAGCCCTTTGCGAATCCTGAGTGTTCCACCAGCCAGGCGGCAGACACTTTGTGCTGCTCGAGCGCGGGATAGGCTGGCACCTGGAGATCTTTCGCCGCCGCCTGTTGGCAGAGGCTGCGATATTGCGCCTCGGTCAACACCGGGTTCTTAAAGAATGAGCCGGCGCTTCTGGAATCGGGATCGTCAGGCACGATCAGCATCCCCTTACTCGCACGAATGGTGCGGACCGCCTGGCGTACGTCTGACAACGACGGCTGCTTCTGAGCGGCGGAGAAATATTTCTGCAGATCTGCGTAGCGCACCAGCGGCTCGCCACCCGGGGTAAGGTTGTAAGTAACTCGAAGAATGATGAACCGCCCGCGCTCGGTCGTATTGAAGATGCTCGAGCGGTAGGCGAAGCCACATGCCTCGTTGCAAAGCTCGCGGACCTGACCATCTTTGAGATCAAAAACCAGCACGGACGCGATGGTCTCGGATACTTCCTGGCCATAGGCGCCGACATTCTGGACGGGCGTGCCTCCGACATTGCCGGGGATGCCGCTGAGGCATTCAACGCCGGCGCAGTTGCGCGCGACCGCATGGGAGACTAGCCCATCCCAGTCTTCGCCGGCTCCAGCTTCAAGAATTAATTTCCCGCTTTCCTGCCGCTCGTCGATGCCGGTGATGCCGATCTTTAAGACCAGCCCTGGCCATCCGGCGTCGGATACCAGGAGATTGCTGCCTCCGCCCAAAATGAAGAGCGGCAGATTTTCAGATTGCGCGAAGTGAACCGATTCGGCTACGTCAGCAGTGCTGCGGGCCTCGACGAAGAACCGTGCCGGGCCTCCGATTCTGAAGGTGGTAAGAGGCGCGAGTGGCAGGTTCTGCTGAAGCTGCATGGAAGCAGATCACTATATAACGCCAGCATGGGCGCAGCCGGCTTCTCGATCGGATGGGTTGGGCACCGGGGAGGCTCAGCAACTCCAGCGCAGGAGCGTTGCCCCCACGGTAAAGCCGGCGCCCACGGAAGCCAGCAGCACCAGGCTCCCTTTTTTAAGCTTGCCTTCCTGACGCGCGGTTTCCATGGCCAGAGGTATGGTCCCGGCGGTGGTGTTACCGAAACGGTCGATGTTAATGATCACGTTCTCGGGCTTGGTTCCCAGCCGCTCGGCGCTGGCCAGGATGATCCGCTTGTTGGCCTGATGAGGGATGAAGACATCGATATCGGTGCCCTTCAATCCGTTGCGGCGGAGCAGCTTCTCGCAAAGCTCCACCTGTTTTTTCACTGCAAACTTGAAGACAGTCTGTCCGTCCTGGTGGACGTAATGCATGCGCTTATCGACAGTCTCGTGAGTAGAAGGATGCAGGCTGCCACCGGCAGGCATATAGAGAGCACAGCCCCCCGAGCCGTCTACTTCGTGGATGAAGTCGATGATGCCCAGCCCATCTTCATCAGCGGCTTCGAGGATCACCGCCCCTGCGCCATCGCCGAACAGGATGCAGGTAGCGCGATCGGTGTAGTCGAGAATGGAAGACATTACATCGGCGCCGATGACCAGCACGCGTTTGTGGGCGCCGCTGGCGACGAACTGGGTGCCGGTCTGCAATGCATACACGAACGCCGAACAGGCAGCGGAAAGATCGAATCCCCACACGCCCTTCGCGCCCAGTTTGTACTGGACCAAACACGCGGTGGAAGGAAAGAGCATGTCGGGTGTTACGGTGCCGACGATGATGGCATCGATGTCGTCTGCACTTATAGCCCGCTCGGCAAGCGCATTCTTCGCCGCCTCGACCGCGAGATCACTGGTGGCCATTCCCTTTTCGGCGATGTGCCGTTCGCGGATGCCGGTCCGCATGGTGATCCACTCATCGGAGGTTTCGACCATCTTTTCGAGATCAGCATTGGTGAGAACGCGGGGCGGAACATAGGTTCCAAGTGCGCTGATTTTTACCCTGGGGCGCGGGGAGGTGCTCAATGATGTCTCCGAAGGGATGATGAACGGCTATTGTGCAGTACGCGAAACAGGTTGTCCAACCTTTACGGTCAGAAAAGCCAGGCACCGGAGACCCACTGCACACGCAAGAGCCCGTTACCGTTGCTTCCTTCCGGACCTGGCGGGGTTGGCGAGAGTGCGTCGCGCGGGACCGATGCCTGACCTGATCGATTCTAACATTGTCGATTTGCGCATAGCTCCGGGAGGGCGCTAACAAATTGCAAGAAGATGGAGCAGCGTTGTTCCATTCACGGGATGTGCCTTCGGTACTCTAGCCCGTGGCAGATGGTTCGCGAACAATGAAAGCAGCTATGACCGCGGCGCCGCCTCTCGCATCGAGCCCTGCTTCGACGGGCAAGCTTCAGCTGTGTCTGGAGGTGTCGCTGTTCCTGATGAACGTCGCGGCATTCGCAATGCTGGCATCAACCGGTGGGCTGGATCGAGCAGCTGCGGGGCTGGTATCGCTTGCACTTCTGCTGCGGGGATGGATGCTGGCGACCGGGCGCTCCATGCCGCTCTCCGAGCGCGCGACCAATATCGTCACGATTGCAAGTGCCGCTTTCTATGTGGCGGACTTCTTTGTGTTCAGGTCGAACTTTCTCACCGCCACCGTACGCCTGGTATTGCTGGTGATGGTGGTAAGAATTTTTTCCGCGCGCCGTGATCGCGATTACTACTTCCTGGCTGTGGTGGCATTTCTTATGGTCCTGGCCGCCGCCGTTCTGACGGTGGACAGCTTATTTCTGTTCGGCTTCGCAAGCTTCCTGATGGCAGCCACGGCGACCTTCATCCTGATGGAGATGAAACATGCGGCGCAGCAGAACGGCGCGATGGTGCAGCTGAGTGAAATTGGCGCCAACCGTTTGCCACGTGCTTTGATCGCCACGGCAGTCACGCTCATGCTGGGCACGCTGTTGTGCGGAGGGGCCATCTTTTTTATGCTGCCGCGGGCTTCGGCGGGGTATTTGAGCGCTTATACGCCGACCAACGAGATCGCCACCGGATTTTCCGACTCCGTGCAGTTGGGCCGCATCGGAGAGATTCAGCAATCGCGGATGCCTATTATGCACATTCAGATTGAGGGCGATCGCAACGGTGCGGCAGAGGTGAAGTGGCGGGGAGTGACGCTGAGCGACTTCGATGGCAAGACCTGGTCGCATTCCCGCGAACAGCGGGTGTTGAGCGGAAATGATGGCCAGTTTGCACTCTGGCCGTCAGCTTCTTTCCGCCATCGTCAACTGATTCACTATCGCGTGCTGATGGAACCGGTAGGCAACAATATTTTTTTCCTGGCTCCGGTTCCTCAGACTCTGAAAGGGGATTACCGGGCAATCGCAGTCGATGGCGGCGAAGGCGTGAGCAATCTGGACGCTGCGCATGCGATCGGCTGGTATCAGGCAAGCTCGGACATCGCACCGCCCTCCGCTGACCAGTTGAGAAAAGCGGTGGAAGACTATCCGCCAGCTCTGGGCGCGCGCTACCTTCAGTTGCCCCGCATGGACGCGCGTGTGGGAGCTCTGGCGCATGAGATCACAAGCAGTTCGAGCAATAACTATGACCGGGCGCGGGCGCTAGAAGCGTATCTGCGCACCCATTACCGGTACACGCTGCAGCTTTCAAGGCATACGCCGGCAGATCCGCTGGCGGAGTTCCTGTTCGAGCGCAAGCAGGGCCACTGCGAGTACTTCGCCTCTTCCATGGCCCTGATGCTGCGAGCGCTGGGAATTCCCTCGCGCGTCGTGAACGGCTTTCAGACGGGGGAATTCAACGACGTAACTGCCGAGTACATTGTTCGCGCCAGCGACGCGCACTCGTGGGTGGAGGCGTATTTTCCCGGGACGGGCTGGGTCAGCTTCGATCCCACCCCCGGAACAGGCGCGTCCGCGCATTCACGCTGGAACCGGGCGCTACTCTATTTCGACGCCCTGCACGAATTCTGGCGCGAGTGGGTCGTGAACTACGACGCTCGCCGCCAGACACACCTGGCGGCAGGTGCGCAGACTGCGGGAGAGAGATTGCTGCACTCGGCCCGGCGCTGGTATGAGGCGCGCTATCGCAGGCTGCTGGCACTGGCGCGCGTGACCGAACGGCAGATCAGCGACGCCCCGCTCCAATGGGGAATAAAAACACTGCTTTCGACGGCCGCACTGGTAATCTTCGTTTTTGCGCCGCGAATCTGGAAATTTGCGCGGCTGCTGCGAATCACAGCGCGGCCGGAAGAATCCCCCAGCCACGCCGCTACGCTATGGTACCAACGGCTGGTCAGGAAATTGGCGCGCCGCGGATTCAAGAAGGGTGAACAGCAGACGCCGGAGGAATTCGTTTCCTCAATCCGAATCCAGCCCCTGCGCATGAAGGTGGCGGAGTTTACCAGGCGCTATGAGCGCGCGCGCTTCGAGGACTCGGCGGTCGATGCGCAAAATCTCCCCTTGCTTTACGAAGAGATCCGGAGAGATTCCAGCAGCCCAGCCCAGATGCTAGAAGAGGAACACCAAGCCTCCGCCCACAAATAAGTTGTGCTGGCGGCTCTTGTCGAGCGTCACGTTCAGGTCGGGAACGCCGGAGTAGAAGTCGCGGACCTCTCCGCGCACTTTGGCCCAGCGCAAAACACGCACATCTAATCCTCCGCCTATCTGGAAGATTCCGGTATTCGAACTAGCGGGGCCGGGGTTGGGGAAATTCTGGAATTCCAGTGAGGAGTTGTAGCTGAAATGTCCGTAGCCTCCGCCGATGCTGACCCATGGAGACAGCGCGATCTGGGGAGCAAAGTTTACCCGCAGCGCAGGAGTGACGAAGATCGACTTGTAGTCCCTGGGGACCTGGTTCACGCTGAAATGGACCTGCTCTTTGAAGTTGAAAAGCACCGGAACTTCGACCGCGAACGAGAACAATTCCACGCTCTTTAATTTGTGAGCGTAGTTCAGTTCGAGGCTCAGACCTTTGCCGCTGTGCAGGATCGGATCGAATGTAGAAACGCCCACAACGCCATGATCACTGATGATGGTGCGACCGATGATCGCGGTAAGTTCCTGCGATTCCTGCCCGTGTGCGATTCCTAGCAGGCTATACAACAGGAGCGTGACGCACAGGGAGAGCCTTCGTCCTACCATTCATCCTCCCATCCAATCGAAAGTTGAACTCAGGTTAGCACGCAAGTCGTTAAGCTCATTCGGTCGGGGGGATAGCTGATTTGGTGCGCGCTGAAAGTGGCAGAGCGATGTCGCCGGCGCCGGTTGGAATGATTTTTCGATGATAAAATTGCAATACGCAATGCCAATAGGAACGTCCATCTTAGAGGACAAGAAGAGCGAACAGACCAGCTCTGCTCCACCTAAAGTCGGCTTCGTCAGCCTGGGATGCCCCAAGAACCTGGTGGACAGCGAAGTCATGATGGGACTGCTGCAGAGTGCCGGCGCCGAACTGGTGCACGACCCAGGAGATGCAGACGTCCTGGTCGTAAACACCTGTTCTTTCATCGAGAGCGCACAACAGGAGTCGGTGAACACCATTCTGGAGCTGGCGCGGCAAAAGTCAGAAGGTAAAGCGAAGAAATTGGTGGTGGCTGGCTGCTTGGTCGAACGCTTTCGTGACGAAATCCGCAAGAGCATTCCGGAAGTGGACGCGGTAGTGGGTACAGGCGAGCTGCATAAGATCCTGAACGCTTCGGGAATGCGGTCCGCGGTTGACGATTCGCCGTTCCGGATTCTGCAATCGCGAGCGGAAGGCGATGCCCGAGCCGCGCAGGGCAGGTTTTCCCGCGAAAGCTGGCAGGGAGCAATTTCCGACCTGCCCAACTACCTTTACGACGAAGTTACCCCGCGGGTTCTGGCGACTCCCGGGTACTCGGCTTACATCAAAATTGCCGAGGGCTGCGATCATCCCTGCAGCTTCTGCATTATCCCCCAGTTGCGGGGAAAATTCCGCTCACGACGATTTGAGTCGGTAATTGCCGAGGCGGAGCGGCTGGCTTCGACCGGGG
>JADMIO010603955.1_pt1 | contig 61824 bp, 59 predicted proteins | sample 8958161 | NCBI WGS metagenome assembly JADMIO01 (sample SAMN16585339, study PRJNA669376) | soil metagenome | isolation source: Crop rotation soil | place: USA: Cullars Rotation, Alabama | collected 2011
GCGACAACTTGTCCACGTGGAATTCTAAGCTTAGGATCCCAATGTGCTGGAAAGGAAACGCGGTGGGCAAGGGCTTGTCATCCAAGCCGTGGGTCAAGACCAGTCTCGCGCCTGGATCGAAAGTCGTCACCGACTACTTCAAGAAGGCTGGGGTGATGCAGGCGCTGCAGCAGCTTCGTTTCAATGTCGTTGGTTTCGGCTGCACGACCTGCATCGGAAACTCGGGTCCGCTGCCGCAGCCGATCGCCGAGGCGATCGAAATGAACAAGTTGGTCGCGGTGTCCGTTCTGTCGGGCAATCGCAACTTCGAGGGCCGCATCAATCCGCTGACGCGTTTCAACTATCTCGCATCTCCGCCGCTCGTCGTGGCGTACGCGCTCGCGGGCCGGATGGACATCGATTTCAACACCGAGCCGGTGGGCGTCGGGAAGGATGGACCGGTGTTCCTGCGCGACATCTGGCCGAGTCCGAAGGAAGTCGAAGAAGAGATCTTGCGTTCGGTGAAAGCGGAAATGTTCAAGGCACAGTACTCGAACGTATTCCACGGCGATGACAACTGGCGCAGCCTGCCCGTCCCCGAAGGCGATCTGTACTCGTGGGATCCCGATTCGACCTACGTCAAGAATCCACCGTTCTTCGAGGGGATGACGCTGACACCGCCGGGAATTCGCGGGATCAAGGATGCCAAGGCATTGGGGATGTTCGGCGATTCGATCACGACGGATCACATCTCACCGGCGGGATCGATCCCGGCATCGAGTCCGGCGGGAAAATGGCTGATCGAGCACGGGGTCAAGACCGCCGATTTCAATTCGTACGGCGCGCGGCGCGGAAATCACGAGGTGATGATGCGTGGCACCTTCGCCAACATTCGCCTGCGCAACGAGCTTGCGCCGGGAACGGAGGGTGGATGGACAACCCGTACGCCGGGTGATAAGCCGATCACCATTTACGATGCGGCGATGGAGTACCAGAAGGCAGGCACGCCGCTCGTCATCATCGCCGGCAAGGAGTACGGCACCGGCTCATCGCGGGACTGGGCGGCCAAGGGGACGTTGCTGCTTGGCGTGCGCGCGGTGATCGCCGAATCCTTCGAGCGAATTCATCGATCCAATCTCCTCGGCATGGGAGTGCTGCCGATCGAGTTCGTGCCCGGCGAAACGCGTCAAACGGTCGGACTCACCGGCTTCGAGACGTTCTCGATCGAGGGAATGACCGACGACATGAAGCCGCGCGCCACGGTTACCGTTCGAGCGCGGGCGGCCGACGGAACGGAGAAAGTATTCAAGGCGATAACGCGGATCGATACGCCGGAGGAGATGAGCTACTACCGGCATGGAGGGATCCTGCCGTACGTGCTCAGGCAGCTAGTGGGGGGCCGGTAACTTCTCGATTCCGGTCGAGATTTGGGTGGGTCGTTGAGATCCACGGAACTAAAGCCGGGAGCCCGCTACGTGCGAAGGTCTATGCCGGGCGAGTAGTAACTTCCTTCCTCTTCCTCAGATGGAAGTGCGGCGACGACGCGTTGATCTGCTCGGTGAGATCGCTCTCGATCTTCTTCGGATCGAGCGGCTCCAGCATCGCGCGCAGCTCGGGATCGTCAGCCAGCTGCAGACCGAGTCGCGCATAAAGGCCGGCGACGAGATGCAGCGTCTTGGTGATCTCCTCTTCCATGCGCAGGTTCACCTGCAGCGTCAGCTCTTCGCGCAGCTCTCCGATTCGTGATTCGCGGCTTTGCGTCATCAGCACGAAGATCGAAAGGAAGATCGCTTCGAGCGAGACGATCGTCGTCAGCATCCCGTAGGGATACGGGTCGAACTGCGGCAGACCAATGCCGGGGACGTTCCAGAGAATCCACACCACGAACACGATCGCGTGGATGACGAAGAACGGACTCGAGCTCGCGATCCCAATCATGCGGTCGGCCCAGATCTCCATCTGAGACCGGTTCGATGCATGCTGGGCCTTGATCGCACGGAAGGCCTTGCTGATATCCGTGCTGCGACGCCGGCGACGCTCCGCGCTGATTGCCTGTTTCACATTGTCAGTCGGAACTTCGATCGGCGGCGGTGGTGGAGGCGCGGTCTCGTCTGACTGCATATCTCACTGGTCAGAATGCAATAAGCTAACGCAAGCGGTCGGCCACTTCCTGCGCGACGGCAAAATGTTAACCTTCCATTCATGGCTACATCAGCGTCATTCACCGTCGGCATCGTGCAGGAATCGATCACCGAGGACGTCGCCAAGAACGTCGCGCAGGCGGAATCGCGGATCCGTGAGGCAGCCGACAAAGGCGCCCAGATCGTGTGTCTTCAGGAGCTCTTCAACTCGCCTTACTTCTGCAAATCACAGAAGCACGAGCGCTTCGATCTCGCCGAACCAATTCCCGGGCCGACGATCGAACACATGCGCAAGCTCGCGCGCGAGCTGGAGATGGTCATTATCGTACCGATCTTCGAGCGGCAGGCAGCGGGCGTCTATCGCAACTCTGCCGCGATCATCGACGCCGACGGCCGCTTGCTCGGCGCGTATCGGAAGATGCACATCCCAGACGATCCGCTGTTCAACGAGAAGTTCTACTTCACCCCCGGTGACTCGCACGTCCCCGACGACGGCGATCACAAGGGCGCCGGCGGATTTCGTGTCTGGAAAACGCGATATGCCGATATCGGCGTATTGATTTGCTGGGATCAGTGGTACCCCGAGGCGGCGCGCATCACCAGTCTGCTCGGCGCTGAGATTCTGTTTTATCCGACGGCGATCGGCTGGCATCCTTCGGAGAAAGCGGAGCACGGCGAGGCGCAGGTCGAGGCGTGGCGCACGGCCCAGCGCGCGCACGCGATCGCCAACGGCGTGTACGTGGCATCGCCGAATCGCGTCGGCCACGAAGATGAGCCCGGCACCGATGGCATCGAATTCTTCGGCCACTCGTTCATCGCCGACCCGTTTGGAAGAATCGTCGCCGAAGCCGGGACAGAGCCGGCGGTGCTGGTCGCGAAATGCGATCGCGCGCTGATCGAGAACACGCGTCGCAACTGGCCGTTTCTGCGCGACCGTCGCATCGACGCCTATGCGCCGATTCTGAGTCGCTACATCGGATGACAGGACGAGGGGCGAGAAGCGAGAGGCGGGAGGCGGTAAGCGAGAAGCGAGAGTCGGCGGGCGGGAAGCGGAAGAGCCGCGCGCCTTTTGGCAGCAGCGCTCTCACCATGGAGCTGTCGCTCGCGCGTCGAATGCCCGCCGAGTGGGAGAAACACGACGCGACGTGGATCGCGTGGCCACACCACGAGCCCGATTGGCCGGGCAAGCTCGCACCGATTCCGTGGGTTTATGCGGAGATAGTTCGGGCGCTGAGCGAATTCGAACGGGTCGAAATCCTTTGTCACAACCAGGCGGTTGCCGACAACGCGCGATCGTTGATCTCGGCGCACGGCGTTCCGGATCGACCCGAGAAGTATCGCCTGCACAGCGCGCCGAACGATCGTGTCTGGCTGCGCGATTCCGCGCCGACGATGGTCTACCGCGCGGACGGCGTTCTCGAGCTGATCGACTGGGGGTTCAACGCCTGGGCGAAATACGACAACTACGCCAAAGATGCTGACATCGGAAAAGTCGTCGAGCGCATCACCGGATTGACGCGCACCGAAGCAAAGCGCGAGGACAACGACGAGCGCCTGGTGCTGGAAGGCGGAGGAATCGAGGTCAATGGCAGCGGAATGATGCTGGTAACCGAGGAGTGGCTGCTGACCGACGTCCAGGTACGGAATCCGGGGATGACAGCCCAGGACTACGAGGAAGCTTTCGCCAAGTACCTCGGCGTCACCGATACTATATGGTTGGGTGAGGGTGCCGTTGGCGACGACACCCACGGGCACATCGACGACATCGCGCGCTTCGCGTCGCGCGACACCATCATCCTCGCGTACGAGCACGATCCATCTGACGAGAATCACGTTCGGTCGGTCGATAATCTCGAGCGGCTGAAGGCAGCGGCGAAGGACCGTGATCTCAGGATCGTCACCATTCCCTTCCCGCGGCCGGTGACGATGAATGGAGAGCGGTTGCCTGCCAGCTACGCCAACTTCTACATCGCCAATGGCGTCGTTCTTGTACCGACCTTCAATGACCCCAACGATCGTGTCGCACTGAACGGAATCGCCGAGGCGTTCCCGGGGCGGGCAGTGATCGGAATCCATGCGGTGGATCTCGTCTGGGGATTGGGCACACTGCACTGCCTGACGCAACAGCAGCCAGCTGCACCGAGAAGAGACGGCACCGGATTTAGAGGGGCGAAGCGTAAATGAAAATCACACTCACTGGCGAAGCTTCTCTGCGCCTGGAACCGACGCCAGGAATGCTTACCATCGAGGCGCCCTCCCGGGACCGCAGTTACTCGCCCTTTCACATGCTTGGTAGCTCGATCGCCGGCTGCACTTTCTCAGTGCTTCAAAGCTGGGGCTCGAACAAGGACGTGAAATTCGACGACTTGAAAATCGATGTCGACTGGAAGTTCGCGGAGGGTGAACACCGCGTCGAAAAAATGAACGTCAGGATCGAATGGCCGTCGTTGTCCGCCGAGCTGTGGCCGCGGGCACTGCGTGTCGCGCACGTCTGCGGCATCCACCAGACACTGACGCACACGGTCAACGTCGAAGTCGAAGCAGTGGGCGCGCAGAGTCCCGCGATTGCATGAGCGTTGAAGTCGTACGATTTACTTACGCTGACGAAGACGCGGAGCCGATAGCGCCGACCATCGGCGAGCCAGGCAGGCCCTATACCGTCATCTACGACGGCCACTGCAAAGTGTGCGGACGGATGGTGAAGCTGCTCGTCAAGTGGGACAGGAAACACATCCTCGAGATCATTCCGTCGCAGGCGCCCGGGGTTCATGCGCGATTCCCATGGATCCCGAACCGCGCTTACATGGAATCCGTCCAGGTCATTCGCAACTCTGACGGCAAAACGTGGCAGGCGGCGGCGTCGCTGGAAGAATTGCTCAATGTGCTGCCGAAGGGCTGGCTGTTCTCCTGGCTGTTCAAGATCCCGTTCGTGCGACCGCTCGCCGACAAATTCTACCGCTGGTTTGCACGCAATCGTTATCGACTTGGCTGCGGAGACCATTGCGCCGTGCGCCCTGCCGACCTCGATTATGGGGATGCACCAACCACGAAGTGAATCTCTGGTCAAAGCACGGCAAGCCGCTCTCATCCTTCTCGCGCTCTCGTGCGCGCCTCCGCCATCACCACAGCCAAGCCGCAGCGGAAACGCTGACTGGCGAACGACGGGCGGCGACGCGGGCAACAGCCGCTATTCCTATCTCGACCAGATAAACCGCTCGAACGTCGCGAGCCTTCAGGTCGCCTGGGTATATCACACCGGGGATTCCAGCAGCCGATCGCAAATCCAGGCGACGCCAATCGTGATCGACGGCGTTTTGTATACGAGCACGCCGGCGCTTGCCGTAGTCGCTCTGCGTGCGGACAGTGGGACGCCGATCTGGCGTTTCGACCCGTTCGCGAACAGGACGCGCGCCACGCACGTGAATCGCGGTGTTGCATTCTGGTCGGATGGCATCCAGAAACGAGTCTTCTTTACAGCGGGTCGCCAGCTCTACTCGATCGATGCATCCAACGGCCGCCTCGACCTCGCCTTCGGCGATTCCGGTTCGGTGGATCTCGGCGCGGGCCTGAGTCGCGATGCGAGCGACGCCGAGGTGCTGGCGACGAGCCCGGGCGTCGTCTATCAGGACATGTTGATTCAGGGTACGCGCGTCGGCGAAGGCGAAGGAGCTGCGCCCGGAGACATCCGGGCCTACGACGTCCACACCGGAAGAATCAGGTGGACGTTTCACACCATTCCGCATCCGGGTGAGTTCGGATACGACACCTGGCCTGACGGTGCATGGCAGACCGCCGGCGGTGCCAACTCGTGGGCCGGAATGAGCGTCGACGCGGGCCGCGGTGTCGTCTATGTGCCGACGGGCTCGGCAACTCCGGACTTTTATGGCGGTCAGCGCCACGGCAAGAACCTCTTTGCCAATACCCTGCTGGCGCTGGACGCGCGCACCGGTGTGCGCCTCTGGCACTTCCAGACGGTGCACCACGATCTGTGGGATCGCGATCTACCGGCGCCGCCCAACCTCGTCACCGTTCTTCGCGACGGAAAGGGCATCGACGCTGTTGCGCAGATCACCAAGAGCGGATTCGTCTACCTGTTCGACCGACAGAGTGGGCGGCCGCTCTTCCCGATCGAGGAGCGGCCCGCCCCGCCGTCTGATCTGCCGGGCGAGCAGGCCTGGCCGACTCAGCCGGCGCCGGTAAAGCCGGCGCCGTTTGCGAGACAGTCGATGACCGCTGCGGATCTCGACGACCTCAGTGGGACGCCCGCCGCGCTGGCGCGTCGCTTTGGTGCGTTACGACATGACGCGTTCTTTGCACCGCCGAGCCGCAACGGCAGTGTGATGTTACCGGGTTTCGACGGGGGCGGTGAATGGGGCGGCGCGGCGGTGGATCGGGTTTCGGGAGTGATCTACGTGAACGCGAGCGACGTTCCGTGGATCGCGGCGATGCGCGACACCGCCGAGCGCTCCAAACCGTCCACCCCCGGCGACCGATCGCGGCGCACGCTTTCCCCGTATGATTTCGCTGGATATGAGCGTTGGCGAGATTCCGCGGGACTTCCCGCCATCAAGCCACCGTGGGGCACACTCACTGCCATCGATCTGAGCAGCGGCGATTTTCGCTGGCGAATTCCGCTCGGCGACCATCCAGCAATGGTTGCGAAAGGCATCACCAACACCGGCGCCGAGCAGTATGGCGGACCGATCGTTACAGCCGGCGGACTCGTTTTCATCGCCGCGACGATGGATGAAAAATTTCGAGTGTTCGACAAAGACACCGGCGAGCTGCTCTGGCTGACAACATTACCAGCCGCCGGCTACGCAACGCCGGCCACGTACATGGTGAATGGAAAACAGTACGTGGTGATCGCCGCTGGTGGAGGGAAGCTGGGCACGAAATCGGGCGATTCCTACGTCGCGTTTGCGCTACCATAACGATCTGCATACGACGGGAAGTAAGACGAGCTACGTCATAATGGGCGTGTCGGGCGCGGGCAAAACGCTGATCGGTAGCCGTTTCGCGCACGCGCTGGGCATCGAATTCGTCGAGGGGGATGGTTATCATCCGCCGAGCAACATCGAGAAGATGACGAAGGGAATTCCGCTCGATGACACGGACCGCGAGGGGTGGCTGCACGCAATCGGAAGCCGGATTCGTCGCGCGAATGACGCCGAGATCGGCATCGTGGTGTCATGCTCGGCATTGAAGCGATCTTATCGCGACACCATTCGCGGTGAAGCCGGACGCGTTCAGTTCGTTTTCCTCCGCGGCGAGCGGGAGCTGATTGGCCGGCGACTGCGTGAACGCGAGGGACATTTCATGCCGACATCGTTGCTGGACAGTCAATTGTCGACCCTCGAACACCCGTCTGCCGACGAACAGATCTGGGTTGTCGATGTCACCAGGTCGCCGGATGAAATCGTGAGCGAGCTCGTCGCACTCGCATCGACTTGAGCACCGACACGCGGTTACTCGTTTGCGCGCTCGGCGCAGTGATCGCGCTGATCCTGCTGATCGCGCAATTCAAGCTCCACCCCTTCATCGCCCTCGTCGGTGTCTCGTTGGCGATGGGCATCACCGCCGGAATGCCGCTCGCCAACACCGTGAAAGCGTTTCAGGACGGTGTCGGCATCACCCTTGGCTTCATCGCGGTGGTCGTTGGCCTGGGAACCATGCTGGGCAAGATGATGGCAGAGTCAGGAGCGGCGACGCGGATTGCCACCACGTTAATCGGCCGATTCGGGGAGCAGCGGGTGCACTGGGCGATCATGATCGTCGCCTTCATCGTCGGCATCCCGGTTTTCTTTCAGGTAGGATTCGTGCTGCTGGTGCCGCTGGTGTTCACCCTGGCGCGTCGGACGGGAACGTCGCTGATCAAAGTCGGTCTGTCGCTCGTTGCCGGACTGTCGGTCGTACACGGCATGCTCCCACCACATCCCGCCGCGATGTTGGCAGTCACGGCGTACAACGCCGACATCGGCCGCACCATTCTGTACGGACTGCTGGTGGGTTTGCCGACGGCCGCGCTCGCGGGGCCGATTTACGGTTCCTGGATCGCCCGACGTGTGCTATTGCCTGCCGAGAACCCGATGGCAGCGCAGCTCGAGGGTAGCACCGATGAGCACGCACCTTCTCCCGGTTTTTCAATCTCGGTTTTCACAGTGATTGTGCCGGTGCTGCTCATGCTCGTAAGTACTACGGCGGATCTGGTCCTGGCAGTCGACAGCAAGGTCCGGGCGGTGGCGCATTTCGTCGGCAATCCGATCGTCGCACTGCTACTCGCACTTTTGTTCTCGTTCTGGTCACTGACGCGGCCGCGCCACTTTACGCGCCACGACATCATGAAGTTCTGCAATGACTGTCTGGCGCCAACAGCGTCGATCCTGCTGGTAATCGGCGGCGGCGGCGGATTCAATCAGGTGCTGGTGCAGAGCGGCGTCGGCGGCGCGATCGCGCACGTCGCAATCGGAGCGAGGGTTTCTCCATTGCTACTCGCGTGGAGCGTCGCGACTCTGATCAGAGTTGCGACAGGATCGGCCACGGTAGCGATGACCACTGCGTCTGGAATCGTTGCGCCGATCGTAGCGATTACGCACGGTGCGAGCCCGGAGTTGCTGGTGCTGGCGACAGGAGCCGGATCGCTGATGCTTTCTCACGTGAACGACGCTGGCTTCTGGCTGATCAAGGAGTTTTTCAACATGACCGTGACGCAAACAATCAAGACGTGGACGGTCGCCGAAACCATCATCGGGATCGCCGGTCTCGGGTTCACGATTATTCTCAGTCTCGTAGTCTGACCAACAACGCAAGAGGACTCTCAATGAAGGCGTTCACTCTCGCCGGTGCACTTGCTGCGTTCGGACTGGCATTCGTACTAGGATGCGCTGCTGCTCATTCCCCATCCGGATCCATTCCGAATCCGGGCGACGGAGGGTGGATCGACGCCACCGCGACCCTCGATCCGGCGACGACTCCGATTTACGCGGGGGATGCGCCCATGAAGTTCGAGTTCCTGCACGACATGAGGAAAGGCGATGCGTTCACACTGTCGGCGTACTCCATGGGCGCACACAGCGGCACGCACGTCGACGCGCCGATGCACTTTGTGCGCGAGGGTGGCTCCATCGAGCAGATCCCGCTCACTGTACTGATCGGCCCGGCGCGCGTCATCGACATCCCGGAAAGTGTTCAGGCAATCGACGCGAACGAGTTAAACAAGCACGATTGGCGCGGCGCGCCGAGGGTTCTTTTCCGCACTCGCAGTGCGGTGCGCGGATGGATGTCGGATCCTACCTTTCACCGCGATTTCGCGTACATCGCACCTGACGCGGCGAAGCAGCTCGCTGACGCGGGCGTGCAGCTGGTTGGAATCGACTACATATCCGCCGAGCAATTCGGAGCAGCCGCACCGCTCACCCATCGGACGCTCCTCGGGCGGAACATTCCGATCGTCGAGGGACTGGCCCTCGACCACGTCGCGCCCGGCGACTACGATTTGATTGTGTTGCCGATCAAGGTCGGCGGGCACGAAGGCGCGCCCGCGCGCGCCGTGCTGCGACCCCGGCCGCGTTGAAGAAGGAGGGAAAGCATGAGTAGCATCGTGGAATCGATCAAAGCCGAGTATCTACGCTATAAGGCGCTGGCTGAGGGCGCGATCGACCAGCTCGACGACAGCGATCTGTCGAAGCAAGGCCCGAATGCAGGAAATTCCATTGCCGTTCTTTGCTGGCACGTGTCGGGCAATCTCAAATCCCGCTTCAGCGACTTTCTAACCAGCGACGGAGAAAAGCCGTGGCGCCAGCGCGAGGAGGAATTTCGTGCGCGCTCGGTAACCGGGGCCGAGCTGCGGCAGAAGTGGGAGGATGGCTGGCAAGCGCTGCTGGGCGCGCTCTCGAAACTGACGGACGACGATCTGAAAAAGACGGTAACGATCCGCCAGCAGCCGCTATTGGTGCACGAAGCGCTGCATCGCTCCCTGTCGCACACGTCCTATCACGTCGGCCAGATCGTGTACGTCGCCAAGGGATTCAGCGGCGCCAGCTGGAAGTACCTCAGCATCGCGCCCGGTCAGTCGGACGCCTACAACCAGGCACCGAAGTACGACAAGCCAGCCGCGCAGCAGGCGGTGGTGGCCGAGCGAACTAAGCGGAAGTAATCGCGCCGCTCACGCCGCTGCTGGTGAGCGCGGGAGTCGAGGAACGGCGCACAAGGCGCCAGGGAAAGAAATAGACCGCGTAGATCACCGCGTAGACGGGGAAGTTGTCGAGCCGCGCGAAATGCGCGAAGAAGAAAAAGAAGATCAGCATGTGCATGCGGATCACGTTGCGATACGGCTCGGTGAAGAGCGCGCCGAATTTCCTGTTATCGCTGATCTGCGAAAGCGACTTCCCGGGATCGAGCGTGAACGGCTTGCGAAGAAACGCCGCGCGATGCGCAATGAACGCCGATGGCAGGAAGGGCCAGTAGCGCCGCGCAACCTCGGCGTAGGTCGCCATGTTTGCGCCGGCACCGCGGCCCTGTCCGACGTCGATCGGAAAGAACGAAATCAGGATTTGTGAGTGGACGTAGTGAAATCCGCCGAAATGGATGGTGAAAAATCCCAGGAAGAACCCAACGCCCACCACGAGCAGGACCACGAACGCCGCCAGCGCGCGCGGATTACCCGTGAATATCGCGCGATCGCGCCATGCAACCCGGACGAATTCGGCGCCGGGCTGCACAATCATCCAGACAATGGTCGCATACCCAACGACAAAGCTCGAAAGCCAGAGCGACCAGATCAGATCGCCGGCACTCCAGTGCGCCCACCACGCAACGGCGAGGCCTATCGCAAATGCGACAGCGTCGGGCCACGTGGAGATCCAGCTTTCGGTGTTCGTTTCGGTAAGGATCACGGCGAGCGTTCGCAGAGTTACACTCTCGACGCGCGCGCTCACCGGCCGTAACAACGGATCGACAATCGTGTATCACAAGCAGTGAAACCGGCCGCTTCCGCCTTCCCTTCCGCTTCCCGCATCGCTGCTCTCGACGCACACCGCGATGCTTTACTGCGTTGCCGGCGATGCGTGCTGGGAGCCGGCATCGCACCGGTCGCCTCACGCGCCCGCAACCCGCGGGCGATGCTCGTCGGCCAGGCACCGGGCAAAGTCGAAGCAGATGGCGGCGTTCCGTTTGCCGGGCGGGCCGGAAAGACTTTATTCGGGTGGCTGGCGCGGGCCGGTCTGAACGAAGAGGATGCCCGCGAGCAGATCTACATCTCGGCCGTGACGCGCTGCTTTCCCGGCCCGCATCCGAGTGGCCGTGGCGATCGCGTTCCGTCGAAAATCGAACAGGCGCAGTGCTCGGACTGGCTCGAGAGTGAGCTGCGAATTATTCAGCCGAGGCTGCTGATCCCCGTCGGGCGACTGGCGATCGAACGGTTCCTGCCGCGGTTGCCGCTCGATCAGTTGATCGGAACCAAACACCGTGTTGTACACGCCGGCGGGCGCTCGGTCGTCATTCCGCTGCCCCACCCCTCGGGTGCCAGCAGCTGGTTTTACCAGAACGACAACAAGAAGCTGCTCGAGCGCGCGATCCAGCTCATCGGTACGGAGCTTGGCCGGATCTGACCGATCGCGCTAAACTTGGGTCGGACCCGACACAAGCCGACCCGGGAGGACTTCGATGGCAATCGCTCCTTCGCCGCGCGTCGTCAACATTGGTCCTGGCGAGCGGCGTAAAAGACTCAACGCCGGAATAATTGGTCTCTCGGTTGGGATCGTGTTGGCGGTGCTGCTGATCGCGCTGCGCGCGCCTGCGGTCTGGCGGCTGCTGCTCTTCTTCCCGTTTCTGTTCGGCGCCCTCGGAGTGTTCCAATCCCGCGACAAGACGTGAGTCAAACTCGCATCGCGCGGTCAGCGCGATCTGGATACAGGACCACAGCCGATCGACGACGCCGCCGAGCTGACGCAGCTGCGACGCCAGGCGCGCGGAGTTTACGCGAAATCATTCGTTGCGGCAGCGATGCTCACCGCGCTCGCACTCGCGCTCTAGCACTCGGCACCGCGCTGTTTTGCGCGGCCGCACCGCGCGCAACTGCTCAACTCTCGGCAGCCAGGCTCGACGCCATCGTCGAGGCGCAGCGCGACAGTGGATTCGCGGGGGTGGTGCTCGTAGCGAGGAACGGCACCATTGTGATGGAGAAGGCGTATTCGCCGCTCAGAGGTGATCCGCTGACAACTACATCCCGCTTCAACATCGGATCGATTACCAAGGGCTTCACCGCCGCCGGAATTCTGCGCCTCCGCTCCGCCCACCGCTTGGCCTTCAGCGATCCGATCTCACGCTTCTTTCCGTACGCATCTCCGGGAAAGCGCGACATCACGATCTTTCATTTGCTCACCCACACCTCCGGACTCGCTGGGCATTCCGCCGGCACGGGCATCGTGCGGCGAGAGGGCGCGGTGACGGCGATTCTGTCGCAGCGACTCGAGTATCCACCTGGCACACACTACGAGTACCAGGACGACAACTATCAGCTGCTCGCTGCGATCACCGAGATCGCATCGGGAGAGAAGTGGGAAGACTACGTTGAGCGTGAGCTGTTGCGCCCGGCCAGGATGCGGTCAACCGGTTTCCAGGGGGGTGACTGGGGTCACAAGGGCGCCAACGGCATGCGCAGCACCGTGCGCGATCTTTATCGTTGGCTGACTGCGATCCACGATGGCAAGCTGTTTGGCAGAACCGAGAGCATGGAGCTCGAATCACCGCTGATGCACGTGCGCAGTGCGCCGCCATTCGAGATCCATTACGGGTACGGGACGCGCGTTTACGTTCGCAACGGCAGGGTGAGAGAAGTGATGCACTCCGGAAGCGGTGACGCGCGCAACACCTCGGTCGCGCGAATGATGTCAGACGGAACCATCGTCATCGTCCTCTCCAACGCCGGACAGCACAAAGGCACTACGTGGGCGTCGTACCTCGGCGAGCGCCTGGTGCCGCACCGCTAATCGCCGCTGCCCCACCGCTAATCGCGTGGCGTAGCTCGTTCGCTGCCGGCAACGTCGAGCGCGAGATAAGTCACCGTATCCCACGCGTTGTGGACCCCGACTACGAGCAGGAGCAGGGATGCTGTCCCAACCATGAACAGCGCAGGCGTGTCGAACCGGGTCAGCGTCAGTGCGGCGGCCAACGTCAGCAGGTAAGCGACAAACGGCAGACCCGCGTGGAAAATCCAGTCCTCCAGCACGGGCTGATAACGACTGGTACTACTCGCGCGCCGGGTCACGATGGCCGTGTAGACGACGCCGATAAAGCCGAACAGGCCGATCACCAATGCGGCGTGACCGAGCTCCTCCCATGGCGCACTGATGATCGAGCCGATCAGCAGCACCGCCATGAAGTGAACGACGTTGGGCGTTCCGAAGGCGGCGATCTCCTGTTGCCCGCCGGATCCCGGGCGATCGGCGACGATCGCCATTACCACGAACTGCAACCCGGTCAGCGCGCCGGCCGACGAGCCGACGATTACATAAAAGCTTTCCCATTTGCCGAGGATTTCGTGGGCGGGCATGGGTCTAAGCTACCCGACCACCGAAACTCAGTACAGCGTGAGGGTCAACGCCGCAACCAGACCACGGCGTGGAAAGCACGCCAGACTAGATTTGAGGAAATGCCGGCAACCCCTTTCCATTTCGGCCCCGGCCTTCTGATCAAGGCCGTCGCGCCTCGCCAGTTCTCGGTGACGGCGTATTCCGTCGCCCAGGTCGTTATCGACATCGAGTCCGGATATTACCTCTTGAAGGGCGACGACCCGGTCCATCGCCAGGCTCACACCTTCTTTCTTGGCGGGTTGATCGGACTCGTCTGCGGATTGATCGTGTCACGGATCATGCGGGTCTGGGCGAAGCCGCGAGATGCGATCCCGGAATGGATCGCGGTGGAGTACCGATTACCGATTGCCGCATACAGCGGGCTGGTTGGTGGACTTCTTCACTCGTTCCTGGACGGGATAATGCACGGTGACATGCATCCGTTCCGACCGTTCAGCGACGCCAATCCATTGTATGGACTGGTGAACATTCAGATTCTCTATCTTTTCTGCATCGTCACCGGTCTCTTGGGCGCGGTGATCTTGTTGGCGTGGGAACGAAGATCACGCCGCTTCTGAACGTGAACGAGAGCGCGCGGGAATCCGCCAGCCTCCTTCACGACTTCAGCGCGCAACAGCACGCTAACGTTTTCTCCCGCGCTTTCGCTGTCCCCACCAATCAACTGCCTGTTTCGATCGACGACGACCCGGAACTGGCGGATCGAGTGCTGCTGACCAACACCGTGGGGTTCATCTTCCAGCTCTGCGAGCGCGAGCAAAAGGTCGCAAGAGCGGGTGAGCTCGAGAAATGGGCGGCGACGCAAGTCGTGCGCAGAGGCGCGCGCCTGATTCAAAACACCCGCGAATTACTCGCCAGCTATTCCACCCTGTCTCTGGTGAATCATTTCGGGCATCGCCTGACGGTGTCGCCGAAAGATCCGGAATCGCTCGTCGGCGTAATCGTGTATCGCGTGCCGCCGAAATCGAAGACGTTTCGCGTGGCCCGGTTCAAGCGCGTGCGCAACGGAACGTTCGTGCACATCCTGCGCGACACCGACTATTTCGAGATCTGCGATCATTTCGTAACGCCAGCCGAGCTTCTCGATTACTTCAATTTCCGCCGCGACATCCTGCTCGGCTGGGACCCGCCGACGACTGCGGTGACGGAAATGGCGCTCATTGGCCAATACCTGCTCGAGGATTTCGAATCTCCACCCGACCAAAGGCTCGAGCGTGCGGCGCGTGCTCGACGCGGCCCGGCAGCGTCTGAATTCAGCTTTGTGCTCGACAGTCTGGCCGCGCGCATCGCCGCACAGGACGAGCATGACGCCGACAGCGATTGCTATCGTATTCTGGCGGAGCTGGCTCTCCTCGGACGATATGATCTCCGCGCGCTGGCGGAGCAATTACGGATGGCTCTCGAATCCGTGAGATCCAACAAACTGGAGCTGCCATACAGAATGGCGTCGTCGAAAACGGGGTGCGGATTTCTCATCGTGCCGGTGACGCGAGAGTTTCAGGACCGTGGCTACGACGCGCTGGAAAGCCTGGCGCGCGCGTCCAAGCATGAGCTCGATCTCGAGCGCCAGGTTGCCATCGGCATGTGGCAGACGGGCGAGTTCGTCGATATCGAGTGGCTATACCTCGCGAGCACGAACCCGCCGGTGCCGGAAATCGACGAGCGTTTGGCGCAGAATTATCCTTTCCGGCGCGCATCCGAGCGGCGACTGCCGCCGATTTTCACCTGATGATGAGTTTGTGGGAACAATCTTCGTGTGTTTCGGTTTCATAGGTGTTCCTAAACTTCTCCGCCCACCTGAGTCGAACATGAATCGCTCCATTTCCGGCTACTTCGCCGTCGTCATCGTCATACCAGTCGCACTGTTATTGTTGGCGTCCCGGCTCACGAGCGGTGCACCGACAACCAGCGGTGCGGTAAGCGAGCCCAGCTTTGGAGCAGAGCTGGCGGCTGCTCCCGCCGAAGACACCGCAGTTTTCGCAGGCGGATGCTTCTGGGGTGTCGAAGCAGTGTTCGATCACGTGAAGGGCGTCAAGCGCGCAATCTCCGGATATGCCGGCGGTGATCTGGCGAATCCGACCTATGAACAGGTGAGCACCGGCGACACCGGGCACGCGGAATCGGTTGAAGTGATCTACGACCCGTCACAAGTGTCGTATGGCAAGCTGCTACAGATTTTCTTCTCGGTCGCACACGATCCGACTCAGCTGAATCGTCAGGGGCCCGATCACGGCACGCAGTACCGCTCGGCGATCTTCTACCGCAACCCACAGCAGGAGCAGGTTGCGGAGAGCTACATCAAGCAGCTGACAACGGCAAAGACTTTCTCGCGACCGATCGTGACGCAGGTGGCGAAGCTGAAGGGGTTCTACGAGGCCGAGGATTATCATCAGAACTATCTGGAGCATCACCCCAATCAGCTCTACATCGTGATCAACGATAAGCCGAAGCTGGTCGCGCTCAGGAAAGAGTTTCCCGACATCTACAGGGACTAACCACAATAGAAAAACTGCCAGCCTGCAGCCTGCAGCCCCAAGCCTGCAGCCCCGAGCCTATAATCAAACGGTCAGCGAAGTTCGCTGGCCGTTTTCAGTTTTCGGCGGCTCAGGGCTCCCGGCTAAGAGCTGCCGGCACCCGGCTGGCAGTTCTTCTTTTGTAGTTTATAGACCGTGGAAATCCAGATTCTTGCCGTCCCTTACGACTCCGGCCACCGCGGATTGCGGATGGGCGCTGGACCGGAAGCGCTGCTGAATGGGGGCCTCGTCGATGCGCTGCGCGCAGACGGTCATCGCGTTCACGTTCGAGTCGCGGAGCTGAATAAGGAACAGTGGAAAGCCGAGATCCAATCGAGCTTCGAATTGATGCGCATGTTGTCCGGCGCAGTGCGCGAGGCACGCGTTTCCTCGCGGTTTCCGCTGGTATTGGCCGGCAACTGCAACACCGCCGTGGGAACGCTGGCCGGACTCGGCGCCGACGCCACCGGCGTCGCCTGGTTTGACGCGCACGCCGACTTCAACACACCGGAAACGACAACCAGCGGATTTCTCGATGGGACAGCTGTCGCGATCCTTACAGGCCGCTGTTGGACTCAGCTCGCCGCGACGGTGCCGGACTTCACGGCCGTGCCGGACAATCGAGTGTGTCTGATCGGCACTCGCGACATCGACTCGCTGGAAGGTGGTATGCTCGATGACTCCGCCGTGACCGTCGTCGTGCCGCGGCGCGTGCGAGGCGATTTGCCGAAGGCGGTTCAGGCGATGCGCGAGCATGTCGACGAGATCTACGTACATCTGGATCTCGACGTGCTGGACTCCGGTGTGGCAGCTGCCAACAAATTCGCCGTTAGCGGCGGATTAACAGTCGAAGACATGGACTTTGCCTTGTCTCGCATTAGTGAGGGATTCCGGATCTCCGGCGCGGCTCTCACCGCCTACGACCCCGAAGCAGACAGCGATGGCCTGGCGGCACGCGCCGCAATCCAGCTGATAAAAACTGCTGCGAGCCTGGCCGGTCGAACGTAGATTCTGCTCGCGCAGCCGCTCGGCCCCCAACCGCCAGTCGATGGAGTGTAAGCAATGAACTACCCGTCGATCAATTATCTAGCAGTGCTGGTTTCGACCATCGTCATCTTTGCCCTTGGCGGCCTGTGGTATTCGCCGGCGTTGTTCGCCAAACGCTGGATCCGGCTGCAGAACAAGAGTGAGGAGCAAATGCGCGCCGAAGCCGCCGCGGCCAACATGCCGCTGCTCTACCTCGCCGCCTTCGTCTGCGCGTTCCTCCAGTCGTGGGTGCTCGCGATGGTGATTGGACACATGTCGCAGGTTGCTGAAATGAGCATCGCACACGCTGCCATTTTCAGCGCGCTTCTATGGGTTGGGTTCGCCGGATCGACGAGCTTTGCCAGCGCGCTTTTTTCCGGTGCGCCTCGCCAGTTGTGGGCGATCAACTCACTTTACAATCTTGTTTCGTTCGTGATCGCGGGAATCATTCTCGCACTCTGGAGATAAGCTATGGCATTGACCACAAGGAGGTTCGCGATGGTCGGGTCCCACCGAATGATGCAAATGACGACGGCGGTTGTTGCAATACTGGCGGCCAGCTCGATTGCTGGTGCGCAGGGAAAAAACAATGCGAAGGGAAAATCGGCGAGTGCGGCGGCGCATTTCAGAGTCACCGCACCCGACCTGACAGCGAGCGGCCGCATCACCGCCGCGCACGTCTTCAACGGCATGGGCTGCACAGGTCAGAACGTCTCGCCCGCGCTCAATTGGAGCGGTGCGCCCGCGGGCACCAAATCCTTTGCGGTGACGGCCTACGATCCTGACGCGCCGACCGGCAGCGGCTGGTGGCACTGGGTGATGTACAACATTCCCGCCGATGCGACCGGTTTGGCAGCTGGCGCAGGGAACGGCCGCAATGCACCGCGTGGCAGTCAGCAGGGAAACACCGACTTCGGAAGCAGAGGATATGGTGGACCGTGCCCGCCGGTCGGTGACAAGCCGCACCACTACCACTTCACGGTGTATGCGCTCAAGGTCGACAAGCTCGACGTGCCGGGTAATGCGACCGCGGCGATGGTTGGCTTCTACATCCACGCCAACAAGCTCGCCAGCGCCCGGGTTACTGGACTTTACGCTCGGTAGTTGAATCAGCGGCCGGCTTGAGGACGTCGTTCACGTAGACGTAGAAGGCTTCGTCGACGTGAAAGTCCTCGGGCCGGTCGAGTTTTATCGTCGTTGATTTCCAGCGAGTGGTTGGACGGATCCAGCCATATCGTCCGCTGCCCGTCGTAACGCGCACCGGCATCGCAAATCCGCGCACCACGTTTGCCCAGCGATAACCGAGTTTGTTGCCCCGCAGCCGGTAATCGAGCGTCGGGATTTTTGTCGTGCGCAGGTATTGATCGAAGACCTTGCTCAAATCGATTCCTGACTGGCGACTGATGTAATCCTCGATCTGCTTCGACGTCACCGTCTGGTGCCAGAAGGTCTGGTTCAGCCCGCGCAGAATCGCCCGCCAGCGCGCATCGTTGTCGACCAGCTGGCGGATCGTGAGCAGCATGTTGGCGCCCTTGTCGTACATGTCACCGGAGCCTTCCGCGTTGACGCCGTACACCGGAATGATCGGCGTGTCGTTGCGGATGATTTTGCGCTGACCGATGGTGTACTCCTCGCCCGCTTTCCTGCCCTGGGTGCACTCGGTGTAGAGGCCTTCGGCATAGGTGGCAAAGCTCTCGTGAATCCACATGTCGGCCTGGTCTTTCATGGTGATGCTGTTGCCCCACCACTCGTGGGCGCTCTCGTGGATGATGATGAAGTCCCACTGCAGACCGTGACCCGTTGCTGAGCGGTCGCGTCCGAGGTAGCCGTTCTTGTAGTGATTGCCGTACGCGACGGCGCTCTGGTGCTCCATGCCGAGGTGCGGCGTCTCGACGAGCTTGTATCCGTCCTCGTACCACGGATAGGGGCCGAACCAGCTCTCGAAGCATTTCATCATCGGCTTTACCTGCTGGAACTGCTTGCGAGCGGTGTCCAGGTGATAGTCGAGCGGGTAGTAGTCGAGGGTGAGCTGCCCCTTCTCGCCCTGGTACGTTTCGCGGAAATGCGCGTAGTGTCCGCTGTTGACGGCGACGTCGTAATTGTTGATCGGATTGACGACGAACCATTCGTAGGTGGTGGTGCCATCGCCATTCGGCGTGCTGGAACGCAATCGGCCGTTGGAAACGTCGAGCAGCGAATCAGGCACCGTGATCGCGACGCGCTGACTGTCGGGTTCGTCGGCGAGATAATCCTTGTTCGGCCACCAGACGCTGGCGCCGGTTCCCTCGTTGGCGGTGACTACCCAATCCCGGGCGAGACTATCCTTTGCCCAGACGAACCCGCCGTCCCACGGCGGCCGCACGGCGACGATGGGTTTTCCGTGATAGTAGACGGAAATGGTTTTCAATGCCCGCGTCGGTTGCGCGGCGACCAGCGTGACGAAGAAAGCATTTCCATCGCGACGGCTGCCGAGCTCGACTCCGTCCTGCACTATGCTGTCGACCACCAGCGGCATTTGCAGATCGATCTGCATTTCGCGCGCGGGCTTGAGGACGCGATAAGTAATCGCGTTGTAGCCGACGATGCTGCTATCGGCCGGATTCGCTCGGACGTGGAGATCGTAGAACGTGACGTCCCACCAGGAGCGTTGCGGCGTATTGGAGCCGCGAATGGAGTCGGCGTGAGTGAAGATTCTTGTTGGCTCCTGAGCTCCAAGCGGAAACTGCAAAAGAAAAAGTGCCAGCCCGCAGCCCGCAGCCCATAGCCCGCAGCCTTGAGCCTCGGTAAGGATTGCAAACACGCTCGGGGCTGCCGGCTCAGGGCTGCAGGCAGCCGGCTGGCATTTCTTCTTTTGCCATTTCATTATCTACGCCCCGCCCTGATCTCGTACTCCTTCGGCGGCTCTGCCCCCAGCAGATTCTTCACGAAATAGTCCCAGCGCCGTCGCACCATGTATGGCTCGTTGCCGAACCCGTGCGCGCGATTAGGTAGAAGCAGCAGGTCGAAATCCTTGTTCGCGGCGATCAGGGCATTTACGACGAGCAGCGTGTTGTAGGGTGGAACGTTGTCGTCCACCGTCCCGTGCGCGAGCAGGAGCTTGCCTTTCAGATTTTTCGCCTGCAGCTGGTTCGCCTCGGGCGCGTAGTTGTCGCCATCGGCTGTCTTCACCAACAGTCCCTGATAACGCTCGCCCCAATCGTCTTCGTAGTTGCGCTGGTCGTGATTGCCCGCTTCCGCGATGCCGACCTTGAAGAAATCCGGGTAGCGAAACATCGCGTCAGCGGCAGCGAATCCACCGCCACTGTGGCCGTAGATGCCGGCACGATCGATGTCGATGAAGGAATAGCGGCGAGCAAGCTCGCGCATCCCCGCAACCTGATCGGGCAGGGTGTTGTCCCCCATTCTGCCGAAGTACGCATCGTGGAAGGATTTTGATCGCCACGGTGTGCCCATGCCGTCGATCTCGACGACCACAAAACCCAGCTCGGCGAGTGCCTGTGCATCGCCGCGCGCGGGCGAAAAGCTGCGACTGCCGACGCTGCCCGTCTGCGGACCGGGATAGATGTGATTCACGATCGGATACTTTCTGCCGCGATCGAGATTCGTCGGCAGGTACATCAATCCGTACAAATCGGTCTTGCCATCACGCGCCTTGACGGTGATCGGCGTCGGCGGTTTCCAGCCGCGCGCGCGCAGACGAGTGATATCCGCGCGCTCGAGGGTGAGAATCGTTTTTCCGTTCAGGTCGCGGAGCAGCATCACCGGCGGCTGATCGGGCCGGGAGTACGTGTCCACGAAATACTCGCCCGACGGTGACAGACTGATGTCGTGATCTGCGTCCTCGGGAGTGAGAAGCGTCAGACCGGTTCCATTCATGTTGATTCTGTAGAAATGCCGGAAGTACGGATCACGGCCCTTCTCTCTAGCGTTGCCGACGAAGTAGGTGACGCGATTCCTCTCGTCGATCCGCCGCACCTGCGCGACGTTCCCTTCCCCGCTCGTGATCTTCGACTTCAGCTGACCGGTGTTCAGATCGTACAGGTAGAGTTGACCCCAGTCGTCGCGCTCGGAGAACCAAACAACTTCATTGGATGCCGGCAGGACATGCCAGTTGACGAGACCGTTGCCGGACTCGAACTGGGTGGCGACATCTTCGCGAAAAACGTCGCGCACGTTCCCTGTCGCAGCATCGGCAACCCGAAAAACCTCGTGCTTGTGATCGCGTGACGTGGAGACAAAGGCGACGTGCGAGCCGTCCGGATACCACTCGACGTCAGCCCAGGGACCAGCGCCACGACAGACTACGTGATCGCAGAGCGTCGATCGATGTGGATCGGGCGGCATCCGAAAACGAATTACGCGCGGCGCATCGACGTCGATCACGACGCGCTGAATCATCGAGATCACGCTGTCGCCGGGAAGCGGGTATTTCCACGCTTGCAGCATCGGATGCCCGATGCTGGTGTTGACGAGATACATCTCGCCGACCAGCCGATCATCCTGCTGGAAGGTCGCAATCTTTCGCGAATCCGGAGACCACACCAGAACGGGCCGGTCGCTCTTTACCCATCCGGCGTTGTCGGTCGCATAGCCGAAATCCTTGACGCCATCGGTCGTGAGCTGAGTCTCCCGTCCCGTTGCGACATCACGCACCCAGAGATTGAAATTGCGGATGAAGGCCGCCTTCCCCCCGTCGGGTGAAATCGATTCAGCAGGTCCGCTCGCGCCCCGCTGGCCCGGCGGCGCGAGACGCGAGATCTCCCGCGGATCGAGCGCACCGCCGCAGCGATCGGTATCAGGACTGCATGCGACTCGGCTTCCCCGCGCAGGATCGACGAGAATCAGTCCGGCGGCGCCGCGCACCGGGTTGCGGTATGCGACCCGATTGCCTGACAGCCATACCGGCTGCACGCCGAGGCCGCTCACGTATGGCATCACGCTGTCGGTTAGAAAGCGTTCGGCGCGGGCGTAGTCGGCGGCAGTTAGTCGGGCCTGGGCTTCGGCGGCGCGTGCGCTGAGAGCGGAAAGACAGAAAAAAACCGCCAGCCGTCCGCCGGCAGCGGTGTGTCTACGTAGAGCCTGTGTTCGGCTTTCGAGCGGGCTCACGGCTGCGGGCGATTGGCTGCGGGCTGCAAGCTGGCAGTTTTTCTTTTGTAGTTTCGAATGGGCTTTCATTTCGACGCAGCCATTCTTGGCCACACGTTATCGCTGAAAGTGTGGTCGGGGAACCGCTGGTTCGGATCCAGAGTGATCTTCGTGATTCGCCGTCCGGAAAAATCAAGATTCGCAGTGAACGTGCGCGCGCCGGAGAACCAGACATCAACCGGATAAGTAACTATCGCGGTATTCGCATCCTGCCACGCGATCGTCTCCGTTCCCTGGGGTATCGTGCGTGTGGTGCCGCGAGGTATTGCTGTCGCGCCCGTTGGAGAGAAGTCGACCTTGAGCACGATCGGCGATGGCATCTCGCCATCCTGGCGAATCGTGACGCGCGTCTGTTGACCCGCGGCAACGACGCTCTGAATGGAAGCGTCTACTGATTCGGTGGTGAACAGCCAGTAGTACCAGAACCAGCTGAGATCGCGGTGCAGCGCGTTGCTCATGAAGTTGGCGTAATCCCACGGCGACGGGTGCTTGAACCGCCACGCTTTCGCGTATTCGCTCATCGCGCGTTGAACTGCGCTGTCGCCGACGACGCCGCCGAGCGATGACAGCATTAGCGGCGTTTTGAAGTAGGCTGCGAAGGAGTAAAGCGGACCGGCGTAGTTCTCATTCCACATCAGCGTGGCCTCCCGCTCATCACCACTCACCCGACCGTACGAGAGACCAAGGCTGTCGAGGGTGTAAGGCTTTTTGTCGCGATCGGCGTCGGAGAGGATGTTCATGTACTGATTGAATCCTTCGTCCATCCAGCCGTACCACGTTTCGTTGACTCCGACCATCATCGGCCACCACTGGTGTCCCGTCTCATGATCCGCTGCGTACACCGCGGACATGATGAACATCGGGTACTCCATGCCGAGCTCGGGGCCATCGACCATTGTCAGCTGCGGATATGCGTACGGCATCCACAGATTCGAGTAATACTCGAGGGCGTGGCGGACGTGGCGCGGGCCGTCGGCAAAGGTCTGTGCGTGTCCAGGCAGGTACATGATGTTGAACGGCACCCAGCCGCGCGTCGGAATGTTGGCGCGACCAGCGTCCCAGACGAATTGATTGGACGTGGCCCAGGCGACATCTCCGACAGTGTCAGCAACGAAGTGCCATACCAGCCGACCATTTGAACCTGCGGTTGTGGATCGGCCGGCCCCACGTTCTGCGGCTGTGACCACACGGATGGTTGAATCAGTGCCAAGCACGCGAGACAAACGGTCGCGTGCAGTGGTCGTCAGCACATCGTTGGGATTTTGAAGCACTCCGGTCGCCCCGACGATCCAACCCGCCGGCACATCGAGACTGACGTCGAAGTGACCGTAGTTGTTGTAGAACTCGGCGTTGCCGAGGTATGGCTCGGTGTCCCAGCCGCGCAGATCGTCGAAAACGGCGAGTCGCGGATACCATTGTGCTACCTGGTAGAGCGTATCGGCCCATCGTCCCATGCGCATTCCACGAGCGCCCTCGATGCGCGGCACTTCGAAGCTCCAGTCGGCCTCGAAAGTCCCGGTGCCGTGCGCGGGAACTGGCGTCGCCAAAGGAATTCTTGCAGACGTGCCGCGAAGGAGGCGCGCGAGCGGCGTGGTGCGGCGGGTCGACCCGGGAATCGGATTGCCGAGTGTATCGTTGACTGGCAATGGCTGTCCGTTGACCACCAGACGCGTGACTGTCATCCCGTCCGTTACCTGGCTCATAGCGCTGCCCCGCGCCGCTTCGGGTCGGAAAATATTCTGATCCAGTCTCAGCACGATGCTGCCCATGGCCGAATCGCTGTTGTTGCGAAAGGTGACAGTCTCGGTTCCCGTTACGCGCGAGGTTGCGCTGTCGAGACGCGCCCTGATCGTGTAATTCGTCCACAGCTGCCAATATCGCGGGCCGGGTCGACCACTCTGATCGCGTGTACCAGCCGCGTACGCGCGCTTGATCATGTTGGTCTGCGGCAGATCGCGCCTGATCGGTCTGTCTGGAGCAAGCGGTCGCCGCGCCGCGGCGACGGTGTCGATTCGCGGGGGCGCAGTCACTTGCGCCATCAAAGAATCAGCGTTTGCGACCAGCGTCGCTGAACAGATCAAAGCGAGTGCACGTGCAAGCATTACGACTCCGGCAAAGGTTCCTGACCGCCATGACAGCGAGCCAAGGAAAAGTAGTTGATGCACGTGTTCCAGCGTATGATTCGGGTATAACACGGAGTCATCGATGCTGGACTTCAAACTGAACCAGGCGATCCCGATTCTGGAGCGGACGCCAAAGGTCTTATCCGATCTGCTCCTCGATTTGCCGGATGATTGGATTCTGGAGATTGAAGGACCCGATACGTGGAACCCGCACCAGATCATTCTTCATCTGATCAACGGTGAGTTGACCGATTGGATTCCGCGCGCGCGCATAATCATCAAGCAGGGTGGATCGCGCCGATTCGATCCGTTCGATCGCGTGGCCGGCTTCGATTCAAAGCGTGCGCTGCCGGACTTGCTCGATGAATTCGACAAGTTGCGGGCCCAGAATGTAGCGACGCTGCGCGGATGGAACCTGAAGGAGAGAGACCTCGATTTGACCGGCGAACATCCGGAGCTCGGCGCCGTGACAATGCGTCAGCTGCTGGCGACGTGGGTGGTGCACGATCTGTCGCACATCTCCCAAATCACGCGCATTATGGCGCGGGCGTACACGGAAGCGGTGGGGCCGTGGGCCGAGTATTTCAGGGTGTTGCAGAGGGTGGCGATGTAACGCGCGCTGCCGGTCGAGATTGCTTTGGCTCACTTCGGAACTCACAATACCAAAGCCGAACTACCGGCTTTGGGAGCAGCTAAGCGCCGAGCTATTGGTTTTGATGGTTTCGGCACGCTGAACCAGATCAGCGCACCACTTCAACCGCTGCTGGGAGCCGAGCTGCTTCCTAAGCTGGCCGCTCCCGGCTGTAGTTCTGTAATTGCCAGCCATGCACCCTGATCTCGACCGGACAAAAATAAAAACCTCCGTGGCCTGGGCTGAGGTCCACGGAGGTGCGTGTAGGTGAGCGTCTGCGAGTCGCTCAAGGGTGCGCTTTTTCGGATTGAACCGAGTCAGCTCGGCGTGAACGCCGCTGACACGTGGTAAGACAGGAAAACGTTCGCCAAGGTTTCACATTCCGCCCGATTTTTACAGTGTATCTTCGAGCTCATCGCCGAAAGGATTGCCGTGCCTGAGTATCCGTATGTGACTCGACTCGATGTCAAATATCCTCCGCTGGAGGTCATCGACGTCGGTAGTGAGATAAGCGCCGTCAAAGACCGCTGGTTCAATCAAACGCTGTGTCGCGTCAATGACTCGGTGGTGCGTATGGGCGTCGTCCAGGGGGAGTACCACTGGCACAAGCACCTCGATCTCGACGAATTCTTCTATGTGGTCGACGGCAAGTTCTACATCGATCTCGAGGATCGAGTTGTCGAGCTGACACCCCGACAGGGATTTGTCGTTCCGAGAGGAATCACGCATCGCACGCGAGCGCCGGAACGCGCGGTCATTCTGATGGTAGAGGGCGCGGAGATCGTACCAACCGGAGACTGAGGGCTAACCGTGGAGCAGGCGCGACGCGCCTGACTATTACCGCGAACCGACCAGGAAATCGCGCTCGAGCACGAGACTGCCGGGGAGCGCGAGTCGCTCTTCCACTGTCGCGTGGCCGGCTACGCCGACCTTCACCGTGATCTGCGCGCCGCGCGTAAAACCGCACATCAAGTACGAGCCGTCGCTGTCGGTGTCGGTCTCGACTGTCATCTGGCGATTGCTGGCGACCAGCCGTCCGTTCTGCTCGACCCATTGCTGCGGCCACGCTGCCCAAACGTGAGCGCGGGCGATCGGACGACCTCCGGCGTCGCGTACGTAACCGGCCATCATTCCCTGGGATTCGGTGCCGGTTGCGTTGCGTCCGCAGATTGCTCCGCGCAGCGTCGCATAGGACGGCACGATCAGCGACGCTTGAGCACGCGTTCCACTGGCAACCGCGATCCTTTGCACGCGATCTACCTGCAGCAGTCGGAGGCGCGGATGCTCGAAGACGATGGAGTCGTCGAGCGCGCCATCAATTGGCAGCTCATAACGGCCGGCGGAATTAGTCGTGGTTCTGTAGCGACCGCCTCCCGTCCATACCTGGACGTTCGCGAGTCCCCGACCGCTGGTGCTGTCCAAAACCAGCCCGAAAATCGTCGTCTTGCCACCCGACGGCATGTCTGAATCGGACGCCGCCTTGGTAGTCGCCACTGGCCGGGCTGTTCCCGCCGGACGCGCCAGCCCTCCGACTTCCTGATATCCAATCAGCTCGTCATGCGCCGTGGAGCGCGAATCGCTGGACGTCACGTGGGCGAGGCGGGGCATTCTGATGTACCAGTGCGGAACGATCCACTGACCGTTCGGCAGTTGCTCGAACTCCAATCGCCCATTCGTGCGTGCGATGCGCAACGGTATCGGCAGATTCACATAATCGAAGTTGAGCGAACGCAGGGAATTGGTTTTCGGATCGAGCCAGAGCACGCCCGTCAGCTCCGGCAACCCGCCGACTCTCGATGGCTTGAACTCGAGACCGGCGAGTCCCGTCTCGGGACCGTAGCCGCGAATCGCAGCGAAGCAGTGGGACTTGACGAATTGATCCGACACCAACGTCGACGCATCCGGCGCGCGGAACACGTCGGTGCCCGACGCGTCGTTGCGCCTGGTGGTATCGATTTGATCCCACGAAATGCCCAGCACCGGTCGACGCGCAATTCGATTGCGCTGGTCGGTGCGCTCAGAGATCACTGCGCCGTTCCGATCCAGGACGCGCTCGTACAGATCCACATCAAGCGGAACCAGTCCTTGCGACTCTGTCATCGCGCTGGCGGTGAGCGCTTTCTTGATTTCGGTCCACAGATCACCGATCGCGGTGCCGGGCCCGACCATCTGCTGACACGCGCTTTCGTTGCGCGCGATCACGTTCGTCGGATTACGCGCCGGAATCATCCCCGCGCGGACGTAGACGGTCCGGTCACCAATCGCCAGTTGCACCGACAGCCAGCTGTCGTAACCCACTTTGTCCGCGCGCACGCGATACGGCCCGCGCACGGGCGCGGTGAGATCGATGCGTCCGTTCTGGTCGCTGAACCCGCCGAGCAAAGGAACTGTACCGGCAGAATCGAACAGCGAGACGTTCGCACCTACGATCGGCTTGCCGGTCGCCGCTTCGAACACCTCGATTTTGAGGTCCTGGGCAGCAACGCGCGTGGCTGCGATCGCAAGTATCGCGAGGATTGCTGGTTTGAATCGCATAGTCCTGTTTAATGGACGCGCGACTCAAGCCCGAGGTTTTGCCCTTAGCGGCGAGTCGGGCCGCCGGACCTCATTACCACGCTATATCGGCTGACAACGTTGCAGCCGCTTACCTGCGCCGGGGTGAACCGATTCTCGGCTGCAAATCGCACTGCGTTACGCACGAACTGTGGATCGCTGACTCCGACAACCTGGACTGAACTGGTATCAGCGAGACCCGTTGGCATAACCACGAAATCCACTTCCACACTGTCTCCGGCACCTACATGTGCCGGCGGCCGTAACGATTCGTGGCCGACCAGTCGAGCGGCTGGCAACGCATCTTCAGAGACGTATTTGGCAACGGTGTCCGCGACAGCTGCGCAGCGCGGATCCTGCACCAGCGCCACGTCGGCCTGATTCGACCGACCGGCGCACGCCATCAATATCGAGAGCGCAACGACTTTCAGTGTCCTTTGCAGCATACCTGCGCCAACCATTCCGTTTAGATCACGGCGTCTTCGCCGAACGTTGACTCTGCGCGTCGCCGTTTGCCGGCAGTTTTGGAGCCCATGGTTTCCGTGGCTGCCGCAAAATGGTCGCGCTTGCGGGCCAGGATGAGATCGCGCAGCCAATCTTCTACGCGCTCCGTTTTGTCTTCGTCCAGCAGTTCTTCCTCGTGCTGAATTCCACTCGCACAGGTGCCCGCGCTCTCGACGATCAGCGATTGGAGCATCGTCTCCCACGACTGCGCCTGCACCGTCTCGCCAATCGTCCGCATCATGAGCCAGTCGGCGAGATTTGCCGGTCGATCGTAAAGCTGCACCTGGAAGCGGATTGCATCGCCGACTTGCTCTGACAAAAATCGCACGGCACCTGCAAGTGGATGCCCCACCACTGTAACGAGCACTGCTTCCCTTTCAGTCAGCTCCTCGACACGCACCTGAATGTTGCCGCGCACTGGCAACGCCATCGTGATGGTGCTTCCCTTCTCCAGAACTTTTGGAGTGTCGGGTTCTGCTCCGAGATCCATCGTCATCGGCACGATCTCGCTGAATCGTTCGCGAAAGCGCGCGAAAAGTTCTTCGGCAGTCAGTGGACTGCCGGTGATATCGATCCAGTAACGGCGGCGCTTGAACGCACCGACACCCTTGTCAGGCGTTTGTTCGGGCAGCGAATCCGCGAGCTTGCGCAGTCCGCTGTCGACTGGCGTCGGAACAATGTGGAAGACGCCAGTCAGCGCGTTGCTGCCGGGTGTTCTGATCCAGTTTCCTTCGCTGAGCATGGTGACCTGGCTCTCGGTCAGTGGCACTTTCACGCCGAGCATGGCGGCCATGTTGACGCCCGCACTGGCGAGGAATGTTGGAATCGGGACTCGGGCCGGGCTGCGACCCGTTATTTCGGCGAGCCGATCGAGGATGGCGTTGAGCGAGGTGCGCTCCTCTCCTGCCAATTCGAGGACCCGGCCATGAAGGTCAGTCCGTCTCACGGCTTCGCCAATCGCGGCGGCGAGATCTTCGACCCAGATCGGTTGGAATTCGTGATCGCCGCCACCGACCACCGGCAACACCGGCAGCGTACGCACCATCGTCAGGACCAAGGAAATGACATCATCGCCTGGCCCGTAAACATTTCCGGGGCGAAGGATGATCCAGCCGCCCGCGAATCCGCGCACAATCTCCTCGGCGCGCCGCTTCGAGCGATGATAGGGCGAGGTTCCCGCATCGGCCCCCAGAGAAGATATGTAAATGAAGCGGCCGACTTTGCATCGTTCGGCCTCGCGCACAATCGTGCGCGTACCTTCGACGTTTACGGCCTCATAGGTGTTCTCGGGCGGAGATTCTTCGATGATTCCCGCTACGTGGAGCACCAGGTCGCAACCTTCGGCGCAGCCGCGCAACTCGGTTTGATCGGTGATCGCCGCCGGCCATGCCTCGACACCTTCCGGCCATTGCCTGCAAACCTCGTCCGCGCTGCGACTTAGCACCCGCACGGTGTGACCCTCTCGCAGCAATTCCGTTACGGCCGCCTGACCCACCACGCCCGTCCCACCTGTTACCAACACCTTCATTAGTTGCCTCGGCTACCTTTTCGCGGCGCTTGTTATCGAAAATCTCCCAGCTTCGAAAGGGCAGGTTGGGTGCCACCTGTCGGCCGGTGAGGCAAAGTCAGTGACCGCATGAGCTTGCACCTCGTCATTCGAGGAACGAAAGCGCTCCCGTTTGGGCTGCCTTTTGAGTTCACAAGAACCAACTAGCCCAGACCGTTGGAGGGCAAAGGTGTTGTCCAAAGCCGCTTTGTCAGTCGCACTGCTCGCGTTAGCGGGCTGCGCCGCCCATAAAGACGCTTACGTCGTCGGTGCCGCCGGCCCGTGGAAGCAGGGCTACGGTCTTCTCAACCTGCAGGGCGTGCAGCTGGCAGTCGAAGAGATCAATAAGTCGGGCGGCGTAAACGGCCATCTCATTCGCTTGATCACCCGAGACGACGATGGCGACGGTACCACTGCTGCCAGGATCGCGCAGGAGTTCGTCGCCAATCGATCGGTGTCGGCAGTGATTGGCCACGTCAATTCGTCGGGCATGCTGTCAGCGGCGCCAGTGTACGACGGTCAGCTGCCGGCGGTGGCGACGAGCGCGACTTCGCCCGATCTGACCGGAATCTCGAGCTGGGTTTTTCGCATCATCTCGAGCGATTCGCTCAATGGAATCGCCCTCGCCAACTTCGCGTCGAAGTTTGGACAGCGCGCCCCGGCCAGCGTTTCCGTTCTCTACGAAAACAACACCTACGGTCGCGGCCTCGCCGATTCTTTCCGCCGCTCCTTTCACGGCGACATCCTCAGTCTGGATCCGATCAACGCCGACCTGCCGACCGCCGAGCCCTATATCTCGTATCTGAAGATGCGCAAACCGCGCATCGTATTCGTCGCTGGTCGAGTCGCGTCGGGCATAAAGATTCTCGAGGAAGCGAAGAAGCAGGGTTTCGCTCCCGTCTTTGTCGGCGGCGATGGCTGGCAGGGCATTCTCGCCGATACCGCCACGGCTGAAGGCAGCTACATCGGCATGTCGTTCACGCCGGAGGATCCTTCACCGGCCGCCAGGACCTTCGTCGCGAATTTCACCAGGAAGTTCAAGACTGCGCCCGACGCTCACGCTGCGCTGGCGTACGATGCAACCATGCTCGTGGCGCAGGCGCTCAAGGAGCGCGGCCCCGACCGTCGTGGAATCCGCGATTACTTGCGCTCGCTCAACCGCGAGACCGCGTATCAGGGTCTGACGGGACCTGCGTATTTCGAGGACAGCGGAGATCCCGTCGGCATCCGGTTCAAGGTTTTCCGCGTGCATGATGGCTCGCTGACCGTCGCTGAGGCCAGATGAAGATGACGCCGATACACCTCCTCAGATTCCAGACCATCCGCCAGGTTCTCACCGTCGGATTCGCGTTCCTCATTTTGCTGCTGCTCGGCGCCGGCGCTGTGGGTTGGTTCTCCATGAATCGCATGGCGGAGCAAGTGACGGAGACGCTCGCCGACGCACAACAGGATGCGAAACAGGCTTCCGACTTCTCCAACGTCGTCACCCAGGAAATCCAGGCCGCCAACACCTACCTGAGCGACCAGGACGCGAAGTCTGACGCGGAATTCCGTCGCCTTGGCTGGGAAGCTCATCGCCTGCACCGCAACTTCAGCACGCGACGGGACATGATGGCGGAGCAGATCATCCGTACGGTTGCCATCGACACCACACTGGCGCGAGTAGAAGCGTCGTTCGCGCTGTCACACAGATTGACCGACCTTGGCCGCCTCGACGAGGCGCACGCAGAAGCACAAAGGGCCCGCAAGATGGTGCCCGGCCTGCTCGAGCAACTGACTGGATTGGAGCACTCACGTGCGCAGCAGCTGGCGGCGATGTCCGCGGATCTTCGCTCGCAGGCCTCGGCGCGGTCACGGCTGCTCGTAATCGTGATCAGCATTGCCACGCTGATTGCGATCATGATTGTCGTCAGAACCGGTCGCGCCGTTGCGCGGCCGCTTCGCCTGCTGGTGAGACACGCGATTCAGCTCAGTCATGGTGATCTGCAGCAGCGCACCGAAGGTGACATGCCCGGTGAGTTCCGCACGCTGGCAGATGCAATGAATCACGCGACGATAGCCCTGTCTCGCATCGCGGCGGGTGCAGCGCGCACCGCCGACGAAGTCGCGCAATCGGCGGCCGATCTCGCATCGGCCTCGAAGCAGATCTCCGCTTCGGCCGGAGAGGTGGCCGACGCCGTCGAGGAAGTCTCGCACGGCGCGGAATCGCAGGTAGCGCAGCTGCGGCAGGTGAACGAAGCGCTCGACGGAATTCGTACGCGCGGCGACAACCTGGTCGGCGGCGCGCAGGAAGTTCACGGACTCGCCAGCGCCATCGAGGCGGAGGCAGAGGCCAAGCGCATCGAGATCGATCGGGCGCTCAAGATTCTGTTCGACGTTCGTTCGATCGTAGAGCAGGCCGCAGGACAGGTACGCGAGTTGAACACGAGCGCCAGCGAAATCAACAAATTCGTGGTGTCGGTCGGCCGTATCGCCGAGCAGACGAATCTGCTCTCGCTGAACGCGGCCATCGAAGCGGCGCGCGCCGGTGAAGCGGGCCGCGGCTTCGCGGTTGTGGCCGGTGAGGTGAGAAAGCTGGCCGATCAGACCCAGGCTGCCGCGGACGACGTCGTCAAGATGACCGAGAGTGTCACCACTCGAGTGCTCGCTACCTCGAAGGCGATGGAGCAGGGCGTAACCCAGGTCGGCGAGATCGAGCGGCTAAGCCACGACCTCGATAGCGCGCTGTCGACGATTCTCGCCGCCGCAGAAAGAACTCGTGCGGCCGCGGCAATGGTGACGACGGCAGCGACGGAGAACGCCCGTGCGGTGGATTCGGCTGCTGCGAATCTTGGCCTTGTCGCGCGCACGGCGGAGAGCCATGCGACAGCAGCAATGGAAGTCAGCGCGTCGACGGAGGAACAGAGCGCAGCCTGCGAGCAAATGAGCATGGCGTCGACGCAGCTGTTCCACGGCAGTCATGCATTGCGCGATCTGGTTGGTGAGCTCAAGACCGATGGCGTGGTCGGTACCACCGAGATGCAAACGCCGGCGTCGGCCGCCGCGACGGAGCCGACCGAAGGAGCTCCGCCAGCTCCGCACCCGCGGTTCACGCCGCCACAGCCGCAGCCACCGGTAAAAAAGGTCGCGTAAGCGACCTTCAGCGGTTCTAGGCAGCGTCAGTAGCGAATGCAGAAACCCGGTCGGGACGCGTAATGGCGAACATTCTCGTGGTGGATCACGACCGCGTTTTCTCGCATGTCCTCGCCAGCCTGCTGAGAGGCAAGGGCCACAAGGTCCTCAGCGCGATCGATGCAGTCCAGGGAGCGATGCTGGCGATGAAGTCGCCGCCGGACGCGATTATCCTCGACATCAACATGCCGGCCGGGTCGGGTGAAGACTGCATGCACAAACTCAGGATGTCAGCCCGTACCTCCAAAATTCCGATCATCGTTCTCAGCGGCGGCAGCGACGCGACTGCGAAGAAGACTCTCGCTCACCATGGCGCCGCCGCGACGTTGTCCAAACCGCTGGTGCCAAGCGAGCTTTTCATCGCCCTCGACACGATTCTTTAAGCCGGGCCCGGTGTAACTTTCACGGGGTGAACCCCGTGACTCAAACGTTCGACAACGGCCCCGGCGCGCCCGCAGTGGTGTTGCTTAGCGGCGGCCTGGACTCTACCACCGTTCTGGCGATTGCGCGGCGAGAAGGCTTCGCCGTACACGCTCTCAGCTTTCGGTACGGTCAGCGGCATTCCCTCGAGATCGGCGCGGCAACGCGCATCGCGCGCGCCGCTGGTGTCGTGCAGCATCACATCGTCAAGATCGATCTACGCGCCTTCGGAGGCTCTGCACTCACCGCCGACATCCCGGTTCCCAAAGATCGGGACCTCGCGGCTGATGACGAGGCGTCGGAGATCCCGCTCACCTACGTCCCGGCGCGGAACACCATCTTTCTCTCATACGCCGTCGCGCTCGCCGAAGTCATCGAGTCCTCGACGATTTTTATCGGCGTCAATGCACTCGATTACAGCGGTTATCCCGACTGTCGCCCCGAGTACATCCAGGCGTTTGAGAGGATGGCGAATCTCGCCACCCGCGCCGGCGTAGAAGGGCGAACGAAACTCACCATTCGCGCGCCGCTGATCTCGCTCAGCAAGGCGGCTATCATCACGTTGGGAAAGTCGCTGGGCGTCGATTACTCGCAGACTACCAGCTGCTACGATCCGAGCGCGAAGGGTGAGGCATGCGGCCGTTGCGACGCCTGCCAGCTGCGCCTCAAAGGATTCAGGGAAGCCGGACTCGAGGATCCCGTCTCCTACGCTACCGCGCGCGGCGCGGGAGCGGCCCGATGACCTACACCGTCAAGGAAATTTTCTACACGTTGCAGGGCGAGGGCGCCCAAATGGGACGCGCCGCGGTGTTCTGCCGCTTTTCCGGGTGTAATCTCTGGTCGGGGCGTGAGGAAGATCGCTCGAGAGCAGTGTGTCAATTCTGCGACACCGATTTCGTCGGCGTTGGACCAGATGGGGGCAGGTTCAGGAGCGCAAAAGACCTGGCGGAGGCGGTGGATCGGTGCTGGAAGGGCGGCGCGCGAGAGGCGAGCAGCGAAAGCCGGGAGCCGGCAAGCCGGAAGCGGGAAGCGGGTGGGACACAGGAAGCGGGACGAGGGATGCAGGAAGCTGAACGAGGGACGCAGGAAGCGGGGCTTGGCCGCGAGCGGAAATTCGTTGTCTGCACCGGGGGTGAGCCGCTGCTGCAGCTCGATGAGTCAGCGATCGCTGAACTCCATGCGCGCGGATTCCAGGTTGCAGTCGAAACCAATGGCACGAGACCGGCGCCGAGTTCGCTTGATTGGATCTGCGTGAGTCCAAAGGCAGGTGCGCCCTTCGTGCAGAGATCCGGCAACGAGTTGAAGCTCGTTTACCCGCAGGAGGACGCGCCGCCCGAGAAATTCGCCGAGCTCGACTTTCAGCATTTCTTTCTACAGCCGATGGATGGGCCGGACATCGCAGCGAACACCGAGAGGGCCATCGAATACTGCCTGCGGCACCCCCAGTGGCGCCTCAGCATCCAGACTCACAAACTCGTCGGCGTTCGTTAGCTCCTTCGCTACATCGTTCGTCAGTCGTTTCGTCAGCCGCGGTCTTCGCGCGGGTGGAACAACGCGCGCCAGTTACCGCGAAAAAGGTTTCGCAATTCCCGCCAGACCATCCGCACCAGCAGCGCCGTCAGTACCAGTACCACCAGCGCAACGATCAGCGCGATGATCGGGTGATGCCACACCAAGTAACTCACCGTTGCCAACACGGTCAGCTCGGCGATGTTCAGCGCTCCGTTCGTCACCGGCTCGGGCGATGCGTCGACCGCGACTCTCAGGCCGAGTCGGGTTACGTGCGTGGCGAGACCGAGTCCACCGCCAAGCAAACCCGCGGCAAGGATCAGCGATGGATCGCCGTGCCACGCCGTTGCAACAGCCAGCACCGCGGCTGCCGGCGGACGAATGAAGGTGTGCGTCGCCTCCCACAATGACGCGACTCCCGGAATCAAGGTCGCGAGAAACTCGATGACCGCGAGCACCGTCGCCAGACCGAGCACAATTGGGTTTGTTAAGCCGCCGAGCGCACCGGGCAGCGTGTGAATCCACCCGACGCGTTGCGCCAAGCCCAGCACGGCGACGGTCGCATACAAGGAGATTCCGGAGAGGTATGCCAGTCCAAGCGACTGTGCGAGCGTAATCAGCGAATCCATTGCGAGAGGCGAGAGGCGAGAGGAGAGAGGAGAGAGGAGCTAAAACGACGTCAAGGGGGATGGTTTGGCAATTCAGGTCGGCTTTCACTCATTTATTCATTCACCTATGGTCGAGCGGGACGTCGGGTCGAACTATCGGAATCTCCGAGTATGGCACACGGCCATGGCGCTGGTCGTCGAGGTCTATCGAATCAGCCAGTCCTTTCCGCATGCCGAACAATTTGGTCTTACGAGCCAGTTGCGACGTGCAGCAGTTGCCGTTCCGTCCAACATCGCAGAGGGACACGGACGATCGACCCGCGGTGAATACAAGAATGCCTTGTCAGTCGCACGAGCCTCCGCGATAGAAGTCGAAGTGCAGCTGACTTTGTCTAAGGACCTGGGCTACGTAGAAGCCGCCTCGCTTGCGACAGCGCTGGATCAATGTGATGCAATCAGCCGCATGATCACCAAGCTAAAACGCGCCCTCTAGTCGCCTCTGCCCTCTCCCCTCTCGCCTCTCCCCTCTCGCCTCTCCCCTCTCGCCTCTCCCCTCTCGCCTCTCGCCTCTCGCCTCTCGCCTCTCGCCTCTCGCCTCTCGCCTCTCGCTAAGTACGAAGCGCGGGACCCAATGCGCTCTGCCTTTGACTGCGCGGAGTCTGCGCCTTCGTCGCGCTGTCGAAGAGATCGAGATACTTGATGCCGGAGCCGGTATTGAACAGCACGACGCGGTCGTGCGGACTGATTTTGCCGCGCTCGAGCAGTTTCCGGAGTGCCGGCACGCAGGCGCCACCCTCGGGTGCGGCGAAGATGCCTTCGCGTCGCGCCAGCTCCTTTGCGCCAGCCAGCAACTCGTCATCGGTTACCGAAACTGCCATTCCGTCGGATTCGCGGATCGCATCCAGAATCAGGAAATCGCCGATCGCCTTTGGAACGCGCAGGCCCGACGCAACAGTCGACGCATCCTGAACTTCCTCGGCGGTGCGTTCTCCCTTTTCGAAGGCGCGTACGATCGGTGCGCAACCAGCTGCCTGGACCGAGATCATCCGCGGACGTTTGCTATCGATCCACCCCAGCGCCTGCATCTCGTCGAACGCCTTCCACATTCCAACGAGTCCGGTACCACCGCCCGTCGGATAAATGATGACGTCAGGCAGAGTCCAGGACGATTGCTCCGCCAGCTCGTACCCGAGCGTCTTCTTCCCTTCCACTCGATACGGCTCCTTGAGCGTGGAGACGTCGAACCATCCTTCGGCTTCCTTCCGACGGGCGACCTCGGCACCACAATCGGTGATCAACCCATCGACCAGGGTGACATGCGCGCCGGCGACTTCGCACTCGATGATGTTGGCGCGCGGAGTGTCCCGCGGCATGAAGAGGTGCGCCTCGATTCCCGCTCGCGCGCAATAAGCGGCGAGCGCACCGGCGGCGTTCCCAGCCGACGGCGCCGCGAGTTTCTTCAGGCCCAGCTCCTTCGCCATCGACACTGCGGCCGACATCCCGCGCGCCTTGAAACTCTGGGTGGGATTGAGGGACTCGTCCTTGACGTACAGCTCCGCGACGCCGAGCACCGCGCCCAGGTTTTTCACGTGATGGAGGGGCGTCCAACCCTCGCCGAGCGAGACGATGTTGTCCTCGCGCCGCACGGGCATGACCTCGCGATAACGCCACATGTCCGCGCGGCGCGCGTACAGAGTCTGTCGCGTCAGGAACGTCGCAATTCGCTTGAGGTCGTAGCGCACCAGCAGCGGTTTGCCGCACTCGGTGCACACGTTGTGCGGTTTGCGCGCCTCGTACTCGCGATGGCAGAAGGAGCACTCGAGCTTCTTGACGTGCATTCGTCTCTTCGCTGGAAGTTCGCCGCGATGCCCTGCGCCGGCGTAACGAATCGCAATTAGCTTTACCGCAAAGTTAATGACAATCGCATCCCTCGCCGCCGATCGATTTCTCTACAGCCTGCGACTGGTGGCGGCGCTGATCGTGGCGACGGTGGTGCCGCTCCTGCTCGATCGCCGGCTTCGCCGCTAGATGTACATCGGCCACGTCGGCGCCGCGCTTGCCGCCAAACGGGTGCGAGTAAGCGTGAGTCTCCTCGTTCTGCTGGTTGCCACCTACACCCCCGACTGGGTGGACACCGGGCTGTGCATCGCCGGGGGATACAACGAAGGCGAGATGCTCTCGCACTCGATTCCGGCCGTAGTGGTTTTCACCGTGATTGGTTTCGCCGCTTACGCTCTGATCACGCGGGATCTGATTGGGGGCGTGCTCGTCGGCGCCGTGATATCGTCGCACATGTTCCTGGACTGGATCACTGGTATCAAACCGACCTGGCCTGGCGGGCCGCTGATTGGCCTCCAGCTGTACTCGCATCCGATCGCCGATTTCGTCGCCGAGGCGGTGGTGATCAGCATCGGGGCTTTCATTTACGCGCGCACCCTACCCCCGCGAAGGCGACCGTGGCTCGATCTTTCGATCATGCTCGGCGCGTTGCTCGCGCTGCAGCTGACGATCGACGTCGCTCATCTTCTATTCAAGTCGCTGCCGAAGTGCTGACGCAGCGTGGTGAGACGTGGATGTCGGCGACGGGATCGACGGCGAGCTGATCTCGACAAAGCCCAGGCACGGGTTCATAGATTCTGGTCGAGTGGGATCGACGCCAACTCCCAACCCTCGAGGCAAGAAAAGGAATCGATGAGCGACATTCCCTCCCGCGAAGACACTCTCACCCTGATGCACGAGTACACCCGGAGTGATTCGCTGCGAAAGCACATGCTGGCTGTGGAAGGCGCGATGCGCGCTTACGCGCGGAAGTTCGGCGAGGATGAAGAGCGGTGGGGAATCACCGGCCTCATTCACGATTTTGACTACGAGCGGTTTCCGAACAACGCGCACTCACCGACAGAGGAGCATCCGTCGGAAGGCGTGAGAATCCTGCGCTCGCGCGGCTACCCGGAAGACGTGCTGGAGGCCATCCTGGGCCACGCGCAGTACTGCAATACGCCGCGCGAGTCGAAGATGGCGAAGACCTTGTTCGCCGTCGACGAGCTGACGGGACTGATCACCGCCACCGCCCTGGTGCGACCCACCAGGAGCGTGCACGAGGTCGACGCGCGTTCGGTGCGGAAGAAAATGAAGGACAAAGCCTTCGCGCGCGGCGTCAACCGCGACGACGTCGTCAACGGCGCCGCCGAGCTCGGCGTCGATCTCGATGAGCACATCTCGTTCGTCATCGCAGCGATGCAGTCGCGCGCGGAGGACTTGGGACTCGCCGGCACTCCGGCGTAGACATCTCGCTCGGTCAGCCCCTCGCTAGTCCATTGCGAACGTGCGATTGAACAGCACATCGAACGCGAAGCTCTTCGGACGCGAGCGAAGCTCCATTGCGTCGGCGATCCGCTCGAGGCGCGCTGGAATCTCCATGATCTTGTCCTGCGCCTTGCGCCCGAGATCGTTGAGTCCGGTGAGCGTCTCGACCGACCAGAACTTGATCAACTCCTGAACGATCTTCAGATAGTCGCGCGGACCGTAGATCCCGGCGCGTCTCACAACGTCGGCGAGCTCGCGGAAGTGCGGCATATTCACGCCGGGCATGTCGATCGCGGGCATTAACCTGGCGGCTGCGATCAGGCCTTCATTCGGATCGCGCTCGAGCACTGCCTTGAACACCGAGCGGTAGAACGTGTAGTGGCGCGCTTCCTCTTTCGCGACGTTCTGGAGCACGGTGCCGATCGTCGGCTCGTACTCCGAGGCGATCTTACCGGTGTTCGCGTGCGATACCTGCGTAGCGCGCTCCTGCAAAGAGGTGTAGACGAAAACGCGATACGGATCGCGATCCCACTCCGGCTCGAAGCCGGCCTTGAGATAATCGAACTGCATTTTCTCGATCACCACCGGATCGAAGATCCCCGCGTCGCGCGTGTAGTCGTGGAGGATCGCCCCGTGCCTGTCTTCCTCCGCGGTCCACAGGTTGTTCCACTTCGCCCAGATGCTGTCGGTGCCCAGATAGACCGCGAGCAGGCGGTGGAAATGCGGCAACCCTTCCTCGGTGAGAAGATTGAGGGCGAGTGCGACGCGTGCCGGATCGCTGATGCCACGGGCGCGGTCACGCAGGGCACGCAGATGACGATCGGGGTCTTCCCCCGGCTGTGGATCGAGGATTTCTGCGGGGAACCACAACACCCGCTTCTGCTCGTGCGCTGTCATCAGCTCCGCAACTACTGGCTCGAGATCGGCAAGCACTTCGATCTTCGACAGTGTTGCTTGTTCAACGGTGTGCAAGGCGACCTCGAGGATGGATATTTACGCGCGGCGACAAGGGCCGGCGCGCCCACTGCAATTTTGCTGCAAACGCGCTGCCGTCCCTGTCGAGGAAATAACGAAATCGCGGACAGAGCGCGAGTCTCCCCGATCTACAGCGGCACGCCGACAAACGCGAGTCACACAAACATGAGATGCATAGAGTAATCCACATTCCCGCGCGCACTTGCGGGCCACTCGGACTCGCCTAGAAATTGCGGCCTGACGCTTGCGAACCTTTTTTCTCACTCGCGCGGCAATTTTTTCCAAAATCCCTCACTCACGTGATGGATTATGAAGTCGCCGCGGACACACTCACACTCGAATTTGCGGCAGGAGATGGATAATGGCAGACCAGGCTGACAACCAAGGGGAGAGAATGGACGAGCGGAGCGGACGCAACGCCGGCATCGGTGTTGGAAACAACGGCGCACTCTCTGGTGGCGCCAGCAGTATCAATGGAAATCGGAACGACAGCGGAGTTGATTCGCGCAGCACTGGTAGTGTCACTCGCAAGACTCCGCGTGGATTCGCCGCAATGGATCCGCAGGCGCAGCGGGCGATTGCCGCCAAGGGCGGACGCGCCGCTCACCAGAAAGGAACAGCACACGAGTTCACCAGCGAGGAGGCGAGGATCGCCGGTCGCAAAGGTGGCGAAGCATCACGTGGCGGGCGCAACAGACAGAACGCGTCCACCGACGGGAATCGCTAGCCGACTCAAGCCGGGACGGCGAAAAAAAAAGAGGCGCGGGCCAAGGTCCGCGCCTCTTTTTTTCTGCGCTCCGAGCGGTCAAAAGACTACTCTCTCTTAACCGACTCCCCAGCAGCAACCTGTCCGCTGCGGCGCGGTTGCAGTGCCGGAGCGATTGGGGCCCCAGAGTTGCGTACCTAACGTATTTGCAGAGGGCTTCAACCGAGGTTTCCGCCGCAAAATGATGGACCCGGCTCGGCCGACCAGCTCCGACCTCCGCGACTTCTCGCGCAAAGGCCGCGATGCATCGAAACGACTTCAACGCCAACGACCGAGCGAAGCTGAAGTCGCCGACGCGCGCGACGCCGATTTGCTCAGGGTCATCGAGGAGTTGCGCGTTGCCGACGAAGAGCTGCGCGTTGAGAACGAACAACTGGTTGCGAGCAGAAACGCAATCGACCGCGAGCGCGTGCGCTATCGCGAGCTGTTCGACTTTGCTCCGGACGCGTATCTCGTGACCGATGTCAACGGCACTATCCGCGAAGCGAACATCGCCGCGGGGCGATTGCTGGGTGTCGAGCCGAGATTGCTTGCCGGCAAACCCATCCAGGCGTTCTTCGAAGAAGACTCACGCAGCCAATACCGAAAACAGCTCGATCATCTTTGTCAGTCCGACCACGTTGACAACTGGGAGATCTGGCTCACGCCACGCGACAGGAAGCGCGTTCCGGTCGCTGTCTCGCTCAGTCGCGCTCTGTCGTCGGACGAGACAAAAGCTGGCTACCGCTGGAATCTGCGCGACATCTCGCGGCAAAAAGGCGCCGAAGACTTGTTACGTGAATTGAATCGGGATCTCGAGCTGCGGGTTGCATCGCGCACCGCGCAGCTCGCGGCGGCGAATCTCAAAAAGGATCAGCTCATTTTCAGCGAGCGCAAAGCGCGCGAAGAAGCGGAAGTCGCCAATCGTGTCAAGTCGGAGTTCCTCGCGCTCCTCAGTCATGAATTTCGTACGCCGCTACAGGCCATTTTCGGCTACACCGAATTACTGGAGCGTGAGATTCACGGGCCGCTGAACGAGGCGCAACAACGCGACCTCAAACGCATTCAGCAAAGTCAGCAGCATCTGCTCGGTCTGATCACGACCATTCTCGATTTCGCGCGGCTGGAGAGCGGCCACGGCCTCGAGGTGGACATGGGGCCCGTCGTCGTTCACGAAATCCTGTGCAACATGGAGGGCTTCATCGGGCCACAGCTGGAAAGCGGCCGGATTCGGTACGAGTACAAGTGCGACGATCGGCTCACGACGGCGCTCTGCGATGGCGCAAAGCTCGAACAGATCGTGCTGAATCTCCTCGCCAATGCGATCAAGTTCACCCCGGCAGGTGGTCTGATCAGCCTTGAGTGCAACAACAAAGGCGATCGCATCGACATTTACGTCCGCGACACGGGGATCGGCATTCCCGGCGACAAGCTCGAGGCAATCTTCGAGCCCTTCGTTCAGATTCGCTCGCGCGGGCGCGCGATGGGCGGCACCGGCCTCGGCCTGCCGATCAGTCGGCGTCTCGCCACCGCGATGGGTGGTGAGCTGACCGCGACGAGCAGCGCCGGCGAGGGATCAATCTTCACCTTGAGCCTGCTGTCTTCTCCGCCGGCAGGCGCGACAACGGTCGCAATGAATTGAGCAGAGGGTCCAGTAGCGACTAAGCAGGGTTAAAGGCCTGGTTTTTTCGTTGTCGCTCTGCATGCGAAAGCGTCCCGGATACGGAAGCCTGCTCATCGTCGGCGGTCATGAGGACAAGGAAGGCGAAAAGGTCATCCTGCGCGCGTTCGTCAAGAAAGTAGGAAAGGCCGGCAAGGTCGTCATCGCCACTCTCGCGTCGCAAGAGCCGAAAATCATGTTCGAGGAATACGAGACGGCACTCCGTAGCCTCGGGCTGCGCCATGTCCACCATCTCTCGATCGAGAGTCGGGAGGAGGCGATGTCGGACTCGAGGCGCCGGGTACTGGACGGCGCCGACGCAGTGTACTTCACCGGCGGCGACCAGCTGAAGATCACGAGCCAGATCGGTGACACACCCATTTACACCCGCGTCTGCGAGATCTTCGAAGCGGGAGGCCTCATTGCCGGCAGCTCCGCGGGCGCGTCTGTGATGAGCGAAACGATGATGGTCGGCGGAGAGCAGGAGTCGACGTACAAGATCGAGTCGTTGCTGAAGCTGGCGCCGGGGCTTGGATTGGTACCCGGCGTCATCATCGATCAACACTTCTCTCAACGCGGCCGCATCAATCGGTTGATTGGAGCGATCGCGCAGAATCCCCGCATGCTCGGCGTAGGCCTCGACGAAGACTGCGGCATCATGCTTCAGCGGGGTCGCTTTCAGGTGGTGGGTTCCAACGCCGTGCACGTCCTCGACGGCAGCCGGGTCACCTTCAGCAATCTCACCGAAGCCGAGCCCGAGACGTCGCTGTGCATCTACGGCGTTCGACTACACGTGCTGAACCAGTCGGACACCTTCGACCTGAAAACGCGTCGACCTCGATACAACCCCGAGCGCGTCGTCAGACAGTGGGTTGGGCTGCCGCCGGAGAAGGAGTAGGACCGCGCACGCAGCACTCTTCCAGCATCTCCACTATTTCCCGCATGGTCGTTTGGCCACGATCGCGCGCGTAGAAAGTCCGGATTTCCTTGTAGCGAGCGTCTTTCGGTAGCTGCATTCCCGTCTCGATCACCCAGCGCTGCAGCTCGCGCGGCCGCGGTCCCCACCAGCCGCATTCCTGAAATTTGTCGTTGAGCAGAATGACAATCGGAATCGAACGCGACCTTCCGTTGGTGAGGTGAGCGTCCATGATGTCGAGATTCTCGTCCCGCGCCAGAATGCGCAGATCCATGTTGCTCACCGAATCCGCCAGCTTCGCCACGATCGGTACGATGTTCACCGCATCGCCGCACCAGTCTTCACTCAGCACCAGCAAATGCCAGTGGCCATGCAGCGCCTCCACCCGCGCCGAGTATTCGACGGGAATGACAACGCGATGCGTAATCCCAATCCACAACTCGTGATTTACGGTAGGCCTCGCGAGAAAGTCCGCAAAGGTTTCACCGGCGTAGTACCGCGTTTTAGTAATCAATGTCATCAGGTCACTTCCCCTTCCCCGCGTCCCGCATCATATCCACGTGAATGATGCCGTCTTCTTCGTACGGCTCCGAGATCGTCCGGAATCCATACTCGCTATAGAATTTTTCGAGCCTGCGCTGAGCGGCGATCTTGATCGGCTGATTGGGTGCCAGCTGTTCCATCCTCTGCAACGCTTCGACCATCAGTTGACGGCCGAGTCCGGTACCGCGCGCCTGAGGTGAGGTGACGATTCGCCCGATCGACGGTTCGCGGTAGCGAATCCCCGGCTCGAAAAGGCGAGCGTAGGCGGCGAGCTGCCGCCCATCGCTGCCATCACGCCAGCCGAGGAGGTGCCACGCCAGCGGGTCGCGGCCATCGGCATCCGGGTAGGGGCAATTCTGCTCGATGATGAAGACTGCTTCGCGTAATTGAACGATCGCGTAGAGGTCGTCGACGCTGAGATCGCGAAAGCGAGAGAACTGCCACGACGCGCTTGTCTTGCTCAAACCCGTCCTCTATTCTGCGCAGTCCACCCCGTCCTCATCAGGATAACATTAGCATGACGATTCATTCTCTGCGCTCGCTCGCTTTACTCTTCGCAGCTGCTGTCCCCGCGATGTCGATGGCACAGCAACCAACCACGCTCGCCAGTGGCGATGTCACGATGGGTTTGAAGCGGGATCCGGCGCTGGCGGCCGCGATCGCCGATATCTCGCCGGCACAAATCCGGGCAACGGATTCCGCCCTCGTGTCTTTCGGTACTCGACACACCATGAGCGACACTCTGAGCAACGTGCGCGGCATCGGCGCTGCCCGGCGTTACATCTTCGCCAGGCTGCAAGGCTACAGCACAGCGTGTGGCGGCTGCCTGCGCGTGGAGTTCGATCCCGCGCTCATGCAGATGCGCGGGCACCCCGATCGACCGATGGTAAATGTCGTCAACGTGCTGGCGTGGCTTCCTGGTCGCGACACCACTCGGGTCGTTGTCATGGGTGGCCACTACGATTCTTGCGGTTGCGCGCGCACCGACATTGGGCCATTGGCCCGATTCGAAGCGACCCAGGATGCACCGGGTGCCGATGACGACGGCTCCGGAACATCGGCGGTGATCGAGCTGGCGCGAGTCTTCTCGAAGCATTTTCCGAGAGGCCTCGACGCCACCATCATTTTCGCGACCTACGCCGGCGAAGAGCAGGGATTATACGGCTCGACGCACCTTGCACAGCGACTGCACGAAGCTGGCTACAAGATCGCGTCGGCTTTCACCGACGACATTGTCGGCAACGTGATCGCCGAGGATGGCAGCGTCGACTCCACCACGGTAAGAATCTTTGGCGCCGAGCCTGACAACGGACCGAGCAGAGAGCTCGCGCGGTATGCGTGGGCGGCCGCTACGATTTACAACCCGCGCTTTCGCGTGTTGCCGGTGTTCAGACTCGACCGCATCTCTCGTGGCGGAGATCACAGTCCCTTCGTAAGTCTGGGCGACGCCGGCCTGCGTTTCACCGAGCGGCTCGAGAACTACAAGCGGCAGCATCTGCCCACCGACGATTTTGCTCATGTGAACTTCGGCTACGTCGCCAACGTCGCGCGTGACAACGCCGCTGTCGTCGGATCGCTGGCCAGCGCCCCCGCTCCACCGGTGGCGCTGGCAGTGCGCGATCGCGAATCCGGTGGTGCCAAGTGGCGAATGAATTGGAAAGAAGTGCCGGGCGCGAGCGGCTACGAAGTCCTTTTCCGCCGGACTACGTCGCCGATTTATGAGAGGATCTACCGCGTGGGTTCGGTCACCTCGTTCCTTCTTCCCGATCAACTCGATGACGGCTGGGCAGCAGTCAGAACAGTAGGAGCCAGCGGTCAACCGTCGCTAACCGCAGCTGTCCCGCCGCCCTGTCCGGTGCTGACTACCCATGCCGATTCGGTGGCCGCCGGAGACATGATCAGAAACTGCATTCGAGCGCCGGGCAGGTAAATAACGGCCCGAGAACTCCGAAAGCGCATCGATAATCGCTGACTGATCTGGAGTGACACGCGGACTATCGAGGACCAGACCGATCCGTAATCCTCAATTAATCCTCAATCGTCGATGCCGTTGGTCCGGAGTACTAGTTCCTCCCCGCCCGCCCTATCGCGTTAACTCCGGCGCCACAAAATCGTCCTTATGACACAGTCCGCCGGTCGCCCCGGCGCCAGTCAGCCACCTCATAGTTGCTCGCATGAAGTCTTCGGCTACGATCGCCTTCGCGGCCCTCACCACGATTGTCGCTTGCGCACCACCTCCACCGGCTAAAGTCGTCGCGCCGATTCCGGTGCAGCATCAGTATCTCGCACCCGAAGTCGGCCTCAACAACTCGGGACTGGATACCTCACTCGCGCCCAAGCTCGACAAAATCGTAAAGACCGCAATCGAGGAAGCGGTCGCACCGGGAGTGGCGATCGCCGTCGGTCGCAACGGGCACATCGCTTACATGAAGGGCTATGGCTACATCGATTGGAACCAGCCAGGCTCGCCCCCTGTAGATACCAACACGCTCTACGATCTCGCGTCGCTGACGAAAGTCATCGCCACCACCACTCTGGCGATGATTCTCGAGGAGAATGGTCAGCTCGATCTCAATCGCACCGTCGTTTCTTATCTGCCTGAATTCAATTCACCGGAAAAGGCGCAAATCACCGTCAAGCAGCTGCTCACTCACAGCGGCGGACTCGAGGCGGGTGCCAATCTCTTTCAGACGGCAAAAGGCCGCGATCAGTATCTCGCCCAGATCAATGCGCGACCGCTCGACTATACCCCCGGCACCAGCATGGTCTACAGCGACTGGGACATGATCCTGGTGCAGCTGATCATGGAGCGCATCACCGGCAAGACTCTCGACGTGCTCGCGAACGAAAAAATCTTCAGGCCGCTCGGCATGGTCGACACCCAGTTTCAGCCGCCAATTTCGCTGCGTCCACGAATCGCTCCAACGCAGGTCGACGACGCCCGCGGCGGCCTGCTGTGGGGAACGGTGCACGACGAGAATGCGTGGGCGATGGGTGGAGTCGCCGGCCACGCCGGATTGTTCTCGACGGCCAAGGATCTCGCGCTTTTCTCGATGATGATCCTGAATGGTGGTGAAGGCGTCAACGGCGTCCGCATCGTGAAACCGGCCACCATCGCCCGCTGGACCGCGCGCCAGGGCAAAGAATCCACCCGTGCACTCGGCTGGGATTCACCCGAAGGGGGCTCCAGCGCCGGCCAATTCTTCTCGCCGTGGAGCTTCGGTCACACCGGCTTCACCGGCACCTCGATCTGGATCGACCCGGAGAAAGATCTCTTCGTCGTAGTCCTGACCAATCGAGTGAATCCTTCCCGCAACAATACGCGGCATGTGCAGCTGCGGCGGGATGTGGCGGACGCGGTGCAGCAGGCGGTACTCGGCGCACGGATAGTCAACTGGGAAGCTAGATAGTCGAGTTTAGATCGCGGCGGGATCCCGGTGCCAAGCGACCAATCACGAAACAAAAGCGGGCAGCACAGAGCGGTAAGCCATAAGCTGACAGCTTAGCCGTCGGCTTACACGCTTACAGCCGTCGGCTGGCCGCTTTTGTTTTGTGAATGCCAGTCCAAGGCGCGCGATCCAAACTGGCGATGTAATTTTAGACCATGCCCGCCACCAAAGAACGCGTCCCCACCCTCATCTTCGACTACGACCAGATCGCGAAGACCATCGCGCAGCGGATTGCGCAGATAATCAGGGATCGCCGGCGCGAAGGGGGCCATGCAGTCCTGGGACTCGCCACCGGCAGTACCCCGATCGGCATCTACCGCGAGCTCATAAGAATGCACCGCGAAGAAGGACTCGACTTCTCCGACGTCGTGACCTTCAACCTCGACGAGTATTACCCGATGAATCCGGACAGCATCCACAGCTACCACCGGTTCATGCGGGAGAATCTGTTCAACCACATCAACATCAAGCCGCAGAACATCCACATCCCGCGCGGCGATGTACCGCGCGACGATGTCGAGGTCGAGTGCGAGCGCTACGAGGCCGCGATCAAGAAGGCGGGGGGCATCGATCTGCAGATCCTCGGCATCGGCAAAACCGGCCACATCGGGTTCAATGAGCCTGGTTCAGGCGCTGAATCGCGCACTCGTCGCATCGCGCTGGACACGGTCACTCGCCGCGACGCCGCCGCCGATTTCTTCGGCGAAGACAACGTCCCCACCGAAGCAATCACCATGGGCGTCGCCACGATCATGGACGCCAAGGAGATCGCGCTGGTGGCGACCGGTGAGCACAAGGCCGCGATCATCAAACGCGCGGTCGAAGGCGAGCCGGATCCCGACGTCGCCGCGACTTATCTGCAGGCACATCCAAACGCGATCTTCTACGTCGACGTCGCCGCCGCCGCCGAGCTGACCCGGGTAAAGACTCCCTGGGTACTCGGCGAAGTGAAATGGACACGCGACAAGGAAATCGATGCCGTAATCTGGCTCAGCGAGATTACAGGCAAGTCGGTGCTCAAGCTCGATGAGACAGACTATCGCGAACATCACCTCAGTCCGCTGCTGGCGAAGCACGGCAAGGCGGGACCGCTCAACGGCGAGGTTTTCAACGCCCTGATCGCCAAGATCCGCGGCCGCAGTAAGCTGCCGATGGGCAAGCGCATCATCGTGTTCTCGCCGCACCCCGACGACGATGTGATCTCGATGGGCGGGATGCTCAACAAGCTGCATCAAAACCGGAACGACATCATCGTCGCTTATCAGACATCGGGTAACATTGCAGTCTTCGATCACGAAGTTCGCCGCTACGCGGACTTTATTCGCCGCTTCGGCAACGACTTCGACATCAACGACAACGCCGCCGGCGCGCTGGTGGAGGAGGTGGAGAGTTTCCTCGACAGCAAGAAAGTCGGCGAAATAGATGCGTTCCCCGTGCAAGTGATGAAACGCGCGATCCGCGAAGCCGAAGCAGTATCCGGTATCGAGACCTTTGGGATGCGGCGCGAGCAGGCGCGATTCCTCAATCTGCCGTTCTATCAGACGGGCAAGGTGCGCAAGGATCCGATCGGACCCGAGGACGTGCGCATCGTCCTCGACCTGCTCGAGGAAAGACAGCCCGAGCTGGTGTTCGTCGCCGGTGATCTGTCCGACCCCCATGGCACCCACCGCATGTGTCTCGAGGCGGTGCAGCAGGCGCTCACCCAGTACTCCGGCCCGCCGCCGGAGATGTGGTACTACCGCGGCGCGTGGCAGGAGTGGGAGATCAGCGAGGCGGACATTCTGGTTCCTCTATCCGAGGACGAGCTGCGCGCAAAGAAGATGGCGATCTTCAAGCACCAGTCGCAGAAGGACCGCGCCCCTTTTCCTGGCCAGGACGATCGCGAATTCTGGCAGCGCGTGGAAGAACGCAATCGCAACACCGCTCAGCGCGTCGATCGACTCGGTCTGCCTGAGTATTTCGCGATGGAAGCTTACGTCGTGCGCCGCGCGGGCGCGCCGATCGAGCAGGAGATGATCGCTACCAGTTCACTCGCGGAGAAGGAAACGACGCGCGCACGGGCAAGCACAGCGAGAGTCGGTCGCTGACGTCAGCATTCCGCGCGAAGGGACAATGATGACGAAGACAGTCCTCGTTGCGCTTTCGACCGTTTCCTTTGCGTACGCTCCTCTTTCAAGCGCTCAGAGTTATCCGGGTCTGAGCTTCGACCAGACCGTGCATCAAGGCAGGGATCTCAACACCTCCAACGATACTGTCTCGGCCGTTCTGCACTTCACCACCAGTCGCGGCAACATTCGGGTTGAAATCGAGGGAAGAACGCCCGCTACCGCCGGTTTTATCGGCAGTACGCATCGCTCGATCATGCTTCTCACCGATACCGGCACCAAGATCACCTTCATCAACGATGAACGAAAGCAATACTTCTCTCTAAATCCCGTTGCGAGCGCGGAAGCGGTAAGGAAGTCACTCGAAGCCATGGGTGGTCAAATCATTGTCGATAGTACGCGCTCAGGTCTCTCGCTCGACAGCCTCGGGCCCGGTCCCGTAGTCGACGGGCACCCAACCTTGCACTACAGGCTTACAGACTCATTGCGCGTGGCGGTGGTGATGAGAGGAACGCCATCCGGCTTCGAGCAGCATTCAGTCCAGGACATCCTGGTCGCGGCAGACCTGACTGATCTGACGGGCGTCGCCGAGAGCTTGACGCGCCTATTGGACATGGGTCAGGCGATGGGGCTCGCACCGGCTTTCGTGCAACAGGCGAAGGCGATGCAGGGAAGGATTCACGGCCTCCCGCTGCGCGTGACGAAGGTGATGACCGTCAGCGCCAACGGTGGCCGCACTCGCACCGGTAGTCAGGACATTGTCGTATCGAACGTCCGACGCGTCCACGTGCCGGAGTCGACGTTTGCAGTTCCGGCGGGTTACTCACAGTTCACACCACCCAGGTTACCCGCCGTCAATCAATAGTCGGCCTAATAGTTCGGCTTTAGTGGCGGTGACCAGTCGGAGAGTCTGGCATCACCTGACGTCGTGAGCTGACGCAGACGTCCCGTCTGCTTGTCGAGAATCCAGATGCTGCGTGGGTCTCCGATTGCGCCGAGTCTGCGGGTGATGGCGAGATGACGCCCGTCCGGGGCCCACGACGGATCTTCGTTCTCGCCCTCGAACGTGAGCTGTTTCATCATGCGGTTCTTGAGCGAGATCGTCCACACCTGGAAGTCGCCCATCTGCTGTTGATAGGCGATCTCATCGCCCTTGGGCGACCACTCGGGGCCGGTTCTATACGTCCGCTTACCAGGCGTCAGTGGCGTCAACAGCCTCAAACCGCTCCCGTTCACGTTCATGGTGTAGAGCTGCGGCGTCAGTGGCACGGGCGACATGAACACGAGCTGCTTGCCATCCGGGCTGAAGCTGGGCGACGTAGTCTCCGCGCCCTGCCGCCCGACGTAGGGAACGGCGACGCTGTCGTCACCGCTGACGTTCGCCATGACGAGCTCCGCGGGCGAATCGCCGCCGCTCGCCCAGACGAGATTCTTTCCGTCCCTCGTGTAGACCGGAGTGATGTTCAAGCCGCGACTGGATGCGGCGAGCAGTCGCGGCTTCATCGTACGCAGATCGACGACCCCGATGCGCGTACCGCGATCGTCCGCATCTACGTAGGCGATGTACCGCCCCGATGGATGCCACGTCGGTGAAAGCGCGGCGTTCGGAGTCGGAATGGTGCGCTCGTTCGCTCCGTCGCTATCGATGATTTTGAGCCTGGTACCGTCGACAAACGCGATGCGCGTCGCCGAGATACCCCGTTCTCCGGTGAGCCACCGTTCGATCTCGTCGCTGGCGACGTGGATGGCGAGTCTGCGCTCGCGAAGTACGGAGTCGCGAGCTGCCGAGTCGCGGCCGATGAATCGTGCGTAAACGGAGTCAACGCGCGCCGTATCCTCGGCCGCACGTTCGGCGAGATTCTTCTCGGTGCGCTCGAGCTGAGCGAGGATTGAATCGCGGGCCGCTGCCACACGTCGTGCGTTGGCACGGTCCCGAGTCGTCTTCATCGGCATCGGCCGCTGCGCCGCTCTTGCGAGACTGTCGCGCGTCCACTGATGCGCGTTCAACGTCTCGGCGATGGCCTCTGCGTGCGCCGTCAGGACGTTGTTCAAAGAGTCTCGCACGGCCGGCAGCCGGCTCGCCGGCATCCGCGGCAGCCGGAAAGATCCCTCCTGCTTCAGCTCCCCTTTAGCTGCGTCGAATGCTTCGACGTGCAACGCACTCGCGGTGGGGCGAATCCGCAAAACGAAATTCGCGCGCGTCTGCGCCAGCGGTGCGAAGTTGATGCGGCTTTCCCCCGGCTGCCATATATCCGCCAGCGTCGCGCTATCGAGAATCAGTGGCTGAACCCGATCGCCGTAGTCGAGATCGCGCTGGATGATGGTGCGGATCGAATCCCCGGGCGTCGTGTCGACCTGCAGCACGACGACAGCGGGCGGCACCTCTACCGGCTTCTGCGGCTTTGGTCGCGCACTGCGTTGCTGATTTTTGCTTTGTGCGTGCACCGCCGGAGTCAGCACGAGCATCGCGATTGCTCCGGCGAGAAGTGTTCGACAATTCATGAAGGCGTTCAATCTATCGGATCAGGTAGTGATACACCGCAAAAAAAGCCGCGGAGGATGTTCTCTCCGCGGCTCTGTTCGATCGGGTTGTTATTGCTCGCTTAACGCTGGAGGTGGAACTGGAACGGCATCTGAACGAGCTGTTGCACCTTCTTACCCCCGATCTGCGCCGCCGAGAATTTCATGCGGGGGAGCGCTTCCTTAACGGCGGCGGTAAATGCTGGATTGCTGGAGTCGAGGATCTTGACAGTGCCCGGCTCGACGCGTCCGCTCTCGTTGACGACGAACTGAGCGACGACTGAGCCTTCGACGCCCTGGTCCTTGAGCGACGACGGATAGACCGGTGATTCGCCACCGATTCGCTCGACGGCCTTCTCGACCTGGAACTCCATATACGGGCCGTGGTGCTCCTCTTCGGCCTTCACGCCCGCTTCCTTACCCTTGGAGTCCGCGTCACCGGTGCCACCCTTCACACCATTGGCGGTTCCGCCGGCGACACCCTTACCGCTGAAGTCGGCCTCATTGGTGATCGCCTTCGACAGGTCGATCGACGGAATCTTGGTCGGAACGCTGACCGGCGGCGGAACGACCTGGAAACCCTTCGGCGGGGCTGGCGCCTCTACCTTGGGCTGCTGGACGACGAGCTTCGGCTTGGGCGGTTCCGGCGCCTTGGGCTTCGGAGTTTCTTTCTTGACCTTGGGCGGCGGAGGCGGCTCCTTCTTGGGCTGCGGAGGAGGCGGCTCTGGCTTCTTTACCGTCACAAAGCGGAGGTTCTCCGCCTTCGTTCTCTCGGCTTTCCGCGTGCCCGCGTTCGCGGTCGCGAAAACGGCCAGGAAAATCACTGCGACGTGCAATATGACGCTGAAGATGGTCCCGCTTGCCGACCGTCTCCTTTTTTCGCCCGATTTTTTGGATTCGAGTAGTCTCATCATTTGAAGGCTCCCCAGTTAGAAACGCACCTTCTTATAGAGCAAAGGCCTTGCCAGATGCGGCCTGATTTTAGGCGTTCCTAAATCACATTTATTGGCACGTTTTCTCACGTTGACTGGCGCGGCGTGGTGGGAGGGCAAGTTCAAGCCGGCCAACAACCTACGGATGAGTCAATACTGCAGCGTTGAGCGCCGAGATCCTGGAGAATTGTACACCGCTGGGCAGCTTTTGTTCGAGCGGACTGAAAGCTCGATAACGGCCGGCCAAAATTCTCAGCTTTTTCTGTCGGCCGCTTTCTTTTTCGTCAGAATTCCGCAGACAGCATCCCACGCCTTTCTTCCGGTCGTGCCCGCCTTTGGACGATCCCAGACCATGTGCACCTGGTCGCGCGGATCTACTTCACCTTCGTCGCGCACCAACGAATTGTTCGCACCGTAGACGGTGCTGCGCACTCGCTTGACACGCACCGGTGTGCATCGCACATACGCTCTCTCCACGAGCCGGGTGTACTGCTTCTTGTTCTCGAGAATGCGCGGGCGGGTGTAATCCCAGCTCGTCACCGCGGTCCATGTCCCCGCTGATTGCGCGGCGACACTGGCAGTATCGAAGAGCACGGTGACATCGCTGTCCTTGTAAACCTGTCGCCACGGCGCCTGCGCCAGCGTCACCGATGGGATTGCGAAAGTCGCGAAGAGCGCCAGACGCACTGTAAAATGCCGCATTAATCATCTCCTCAGAGCTGCGTATTAACGGCGCGCCTGTGTAATCGGTCTGACAGCGCAACCGCGGAAGTTTTCAGGTTGGATTATATACCCCGGACGCGCAAAGCCGCCACCTGCTTTACAAATGAGCACGAAATTGTCGCGCGTGATTGGCACCACGGCGATGGCTGCCGCAGTGGCCGCTGCGTTTTTACTGCTCGCGCGCGATCTGAAGTCGTACCATTACCGCGATTTGATGCGACAAGTGTGGACGCTGCCACACTCGCACCTCGCGCTCGCACTGCTGCTCACCGCCGTCGCGTACGCGGTACTGCCCGGCTACGACGTGATCGCGCTGTCCTACGTCGATCATCCACTGCCCCTCAGGCGAATCGCGTTCGGTTCCTTCATCGCTTACGCGCTCAGTCACAGCCTCGGCTTCCCGCTGCTCAGCGGCGGTCCGGTGCGCTACCGATTCTGGAGTGCGTGGGGTTTATCAACCTCGGAAATCGCGCAAGCAATCGGCTTTGCCGGCGCCACGTTCATCATCGGCATGATCGCTGTCGCCGGAGTTGTGTTCCTGCTCGAACCGACGTCCACAATCCAGTTGCTGCGGCTGCCGTTGACGTCACTCAAGCCGGTTGGCGCACTGTGCATGTTGATGGTCATCGGCTATCTCATTCTCGCCGCGACGCGCAACAAGTCGCTCCGAATTTTCGGTTGGGAATTCCCGGTTCCCTCGATGAAGCTGGCGGTCGCACAGATCGCCGTTGCCATCATCGATTGGACTGCTGCCGGGGCCGTGCTCTACGTGCTGCTGCCGCCCGGTTATCGCCTCTCGTTCCTGCCGGTGCTCGGTGTTTTCCTGCTCGCACAATTCGTCGGAATTCTTAGCCACGTTCCCGGTGGTCTCGGTGTATTCGAGGCGATCGTCGTACTACTACTCAAACCCTTCGTGCCCGCCGCTTCGATCGTCGGATCGCTGCTCGCCTACCGCGCGATCTACTATCTGCTGCCGCTGGTGATTGCGCTTACGCTACTGATCGCTTTCGAAGCCCGGCGCAGACGCGAGCGCGTCGCCGGGATGGCGACGATGGCCGGCGAGTTCGTCGGACGCTGGTTGCCCGCGCTCCTGCCACAAATTCTTAGCATAGCCACCTTTGTCGCCGGCGTAATTCTTATCGTCTCCGGCGCCACACCGGCGATTCGCAGCAGAGTGAGCGCACTTGATTCGGTGCTCCCGCTCGGCGTCATCGAGCTCTCACACTTTGCCGCGAGTCTGGCCGGCGCATCACTCGTGATTCTCGCCTGGGCGATCAAGCGCCGGCTCGACGCTGCCTACACTCTCACCATCGCCACACTCGGCATTGGTGTCGTCGCTTCGCTGCTCAAAGGTCTCGACTGGGAGGAAGCGTTCGCTCTCACGATCGTACTGCTGGCCGTGTTCCCATCACGACGGGCGTTTTATCGCAAGGCGGCCATCACCAGCGAGCCATTTGGTCAGGGTTGGATCGCAGCGGTCGTGATCGTCGGCGTCGTCACCACCTGGTTGGCGTTCTTCTCCTATCGCAACGTCGACTTCACGAGCCCCGTCTGGTGGACCTTCAGCGGCCGCGGAGACGCGCCACGATCGCTACGTGCGATGATTGGCGTGCTCGGAGTCCTAATGCTCTTTGGACTATCGCGAAAACTCCGTCACGCCACCGCCGAGCCGGATCCGCCGTCGCCGCGCCAGCTCGATCTCGCCGCGCGCATCGCTGGTGATTCTCCCGAGACCATCGCCAATCTCGCGCTCCTCGGCGACAAAGCACTGTTCTTCAGCGAGAGCGGACGGAGCATGATCATGTACGCCGTCGAGGGCCGCAGCTGGGTTGCACTTGGCGATCCGCTCGGCATCGACAGCGAACGTGGCGAGCTCGCCTGGCGCTTCCGCGAGAGCGTCGACCAGCACGGCGGGTGGCCGGTGTTCTACGAAGTAAGCGCGCGGCACCTGCCGATCTACATCGATCTCGGGCTCACGCTGTTCAAACTCGGTGAAGAGGCGATCATTCCGCTCTGCGATTTTTCGCTCGATGGCGGGAACCGAAAGGCACTGCGCAGAACTCGTAAGGACGCAATGAAAGCGGGTGCTACCTTCGACATGATTCCGGCAGCCGAGACTCGGAACTTTCTGCCCGATCTCGCCCACATCTCCAACGAGTGGCTCTCCAGCAAGCATACCAAGGAAAAAGGATTCTCACTCGGCCGGTTCGACGAGCGGTACATCCGGAGCTTTCCCGCAGCGCTGATTCGGGTCGGCGACGCGGTCGTCGCCTTTGCCAATGTCTGGCTCGGTGCAGATAAGAACGAGATCTCGATCGACTTGATGCGGTACACCTCCGTCGCACCGCCAGGCGTGATGGAATTCCTGTTGATCGAGCTGATGCTCTGGGGCAAGGAAAACGGGTACAAGCGATTCAACCTTGGTATGGCACCGCTCTCCGGCATCGAGAATCGAGCTCTTGCACCACTCTGGAACCGCGTCGGTGCGCTGCTTTTCAGTCGTGGAGAGCCCTTCTACAACTTCCAGGGATTGCGACTCTACAAAGAAAAATTCGATCCGATCTGGGAGCCGAGGTATCTGGCATCACCGGGCGGACTGGTTTTGCCACGAATTCTTACGAATGTCGCGTCGCTGATTTCGGGCGGGCTGGCGGGAGTCGTGACCAAATGAACTGGGATGGGGGGATGGGGGATGGGGGAAGCGGTTGGGGTGTCATCCGGACACGCGGCGCAGGAATGAGAGTGCGCACTTCCCTTGCGTCTTTTTTTCTCGCGGCGTTGCTGCCCTTATCCTGTGCGCGCCCCCACTCGGCGTATCGGCCACACGATCCGCAACTGCTGAACGAGCCGCTCTATTTCTATCCGCCGCACCCGAATGTCGAGAGGCCCAAGGCTGGCGTATTCTTTCTCGGCAACGACCTCGGCTTTTGGGGGCCACATCAGAAACTGGCTGAACGATTAGCCGACGATGGTTATGCGGTAGTTGGCTTCGACGTAAAGAAATTTCTCGATCGATACCCGGATTCACCGACTCTGCGCGACAGTGTCATCGTGCACGAAGTGCCGCGCTTGATGAGAAGATCACTGCACGAGCTCGGTGCTGACTCACGTCCGATTGTGCTCGCCGGTCACTCGTTCGGCGCTGACCTCGCGCTCTGGACGGAGGCGCACGCACGGCCCGACGGCGTCGTCGGAGTGCTCGCCCTCGGTCCCACAAAACGTGATCATCCCTCCGTCACTTTGCGGGACGAAATCAATGCGGGCGAGCCCACCGAGCCGGGGAGTTTTTCGGTCGCCGATCAGATTCGCAACATGCCGCAGAACGTGCGCATTGCTCTGATGCGTGGTGCCAGCGACAAGGAACGCTCGTCCGATCGCGCGTTCATCGACGCCGGCGGCTCGCGAATGACCTACACGATCATTCCCTTTGCTTCACACTCGCTGAAATCGCTGATCATCGTTGGACCGATGATCGAGCACGCCCTCGACGATCTCGTCGACTAGCGCTCGAAGCTCATTACGTCCCGTCGTCGCACGGTGTCGGCGCGCACGACGGCATCCGCTTCCGCGGACATCTCCCGCATGTCGCTCGCGTTCATCGTGCGGACGATTGTCAGCACTGCCGCGAGCAATGGCACCGCTACGAGCAGACCGAGGAATCCAAACAACAACGACATCAATGCCTGGAAGCCAAGCGTCATCGCAGGAGGCAGGTTGACGCCGTGCTTCATCAGGATTGGCACCAGCAGGTGATTCTCCACGAACTGAATCACGAAGTAACCAATCGCGACGACGAGTGCCTTGTGTGGCGAATCGATGAACGCCATCAGGACGGCGGGAATCGCGGCGAATATTGATCCGACGATCGGTATGAATTTCAGCACGCCTGCAAGAATCCCCAGCGGAAGTGCGGCTCGAACGTGGATCGCGAAAAGGAACAGTGTGGTGACTCCGCCGATAACCGCCATCGCAATGAGCTGAGTCACCAGCCAGCGGCGCAGCACGTTCGCCAGGCGCGTCATCGTCAGCGCAGCTCGAGGTCGCTCGCGGGCAGGCACCAGCTCCAGCATTCCGCCGTGGTAGAGCGCGGGATCGACTCCGATGTAAGCGGCGATGAACAAGACCAGCAGAAATGCCCCGGAGATCGCGACCGTCGACGTCAACACGCGTAAGAACGAGTGCTGCGCTCCGCTGAATTGGTGGGCGAGCTCACGTCGGAGATTCCCCCCGGCCGCAACGTCGTCGTTTCGGGTGTGCGTGACGACAGTGGTGCGCGCGGCAGCGCTGTCAGCGGTCGCGGCTGGAACCGTGGTAAGAATTTGAGTGGAATCGACAGCGGGTTTCTGGACTGCAGCGATGCGCAGACTGTCGTTTGCGCTCTCCTCGTTGAACAGGATCCCAAGCAACCCGTTCGCGCGATGGCCGAGCCAGGCGTCGATCTTGTCCATCGCCTGCGGCAACTGCTCCTGCAGCTGCCGCGATTGCGTGCGCAGGATGGGCGCCATCCAGACGCCGCCGGCGGTGAGCAGGCCAAGAAATGCCGTAAGAATTATTGCGACCCCGAGCCCGCGCGGAACGCGTCGCTTCTCCAGCCAGTCAGCGCCTTGCGCCAGTGGAAGCCCGAACAGAACCCCGAGGAAGAACAGGAACACGACCGGGTGCGCGATCCACAGCAGTCGCACCAGGACGTAGAAGCCGAAAATGATCCCCAACACGCGCACGACATCGCGTGTCGGTGGCAGGCGCAACGGCTCTCTGAGCTCCATGTTTACATATGGTTAGCCAGAGGCGTGCCGCGACCACGACGACTTGCGCCCGCTGTTTCGGGCGGTCTTCTTTCTCTGGTCAATCCAAGAGGCATGAATGGCCGCAACACCTGATGGACCGATCGCGATCTACTACGAGCATCCGGACTGGTTTCGTCCGTTGTTCGCCGAGCTGGATAAACGCGGAATCGCATACGAACGAATCGATGCCGCGGCTCACGCTTATGATCCAGCCGAAACGGACTCGCCATACTCGCTGGTGTTCAACCGGGCGAGTCCATCTGCCTATTTGCGCGGTCACGGCCAGGTAACCTTTCACACCCAGAGCTGGCTGCGTCACCTCGAGAGCATCGGCGTTCCGGTAGTAAACGGATCGGCCGCGTACCAGATGGAGACCTCAAAAGCGTTGCAGCTCGACATTCTGCGCGAGCTCGGACTCCCGTATCCACGCGCGCGCGTCATCAACAATCCGGAGCTGGCTCCAAAAGCCGCTGAGGGACTTCGGTTCCCGGTTGTAGTGAAAGCGAACATTGGCGGGAGCGGCGCCGGCATCACCCGGTTCGACAGCCCGACGATGCTTCGCGACGCCGTCGAATCCGGCGTCATCGATCTTGGTGTCGATCGTGTCGCGCTGGTGCAGGAGCTCGCTCCGCTCAGGGACTCGCACATCACTCGTGTCGAAGTCCTCGACGGAAAATTCTTATACGCGATCAACGTCTATCCGGCCGCAGATTCTTTCAACCTTTGTCCGGCCGATATCTGCCAGACAACGAGTGGTGTCGAGCTGTCGCGTGCAGCTTGCGCGGTCGACGCGCAGAAAAATGGAATGCGCGTCGAGCAGGCAAATCCGCCACTCGAGATCATTCGCCAGGTCGAGCGCATCGCAGAGCGCGTCCAGCTCGACGTCGGTGGCATCGAGTATCTGATCGACGATCGCGATGGCAAGCACTATTTCTACGACATCAATGCGCTCTCGAACTTCGTCGCCGATGGCCCGAATGTGATTGGGTTTGATCCGTTCGTGCGGCTGGTGGACTATCTCATCGCGAGAGGTGAGAGGGGAGAGGCGAGAGGAGGCGCGGACTCTTGGGCCCGCGCGTCATCCATCGATCCCGCCGCGAAGCCCACCGCCTCTCGCCTCTCGCCTCTCGCCTCTCGCTGATGCGGTACGGTTACTGGCTCCCCGTCTTTGGCGGCTGGCTCCGCAACGTTCCCGACGAGGGAATGAGCGCGACGTGGAATTACGTCAAGCACCTCGCGCAGCGCAGCGAGAGGATCGGCTACGACATCACCCTGATCGCCGAGCTGTTCATGAACGACATCAAGGGGATCGATGCCGATTCTCTGGAAGCGTGGTCGACCGCGGCGGCCCTGGCGGCGGTGACCGATACCCTGGAGCTGATGGTCGCGGTGCGTCCTACCTTCCACGAGCCGGCGATCTTCGCCAAGCAGGCGGCGAACATCGACCACATCTCGGGTGGGCGGCTGGCGCTAAACGTCGTGTCGTCGTGGTGGAAAGACGAAGCGCGTCGTTACGGCATTCATTTCGAGGAGCACGACGATCGCTACGCGCGCACCGACGAGTGGCTGCGCGTGGTGAACGGAGTGTGGAACGAATCGCGCTTTTCTTACAGCGGAAAGCATTACAAGGTCGACGAAACCATTCTCGAGCCCAAGCCGGCGCGTCGTCCTAGACCAACGATTTACGCCGGCGGCGAGAGTCCGGCGGCCAAAGAGCTGATCTCGCGCGCATGCGATGCGTACGTGATGCACGGTGATCCGCCGGAGCGCGTTGCACCGAAGATCGCCGACATGAGCGCCCGCCGTGAAAAGCTCGGCTTGGGGCCGATGGGATACGGTGTCGCCGGATACGTGATCGTGCGCGATACGGAAGCAGAAGCGAAGCGCGAGCTGGAGCGGGTCACCGATGTCAAACCGGGCTCCCCGGGCTATCAGAACTATCAGGATTTCTTAGCGCATTCCGCGCTCGACCAGCAGGTGAGTCTCGAGGACTACTCGGTCTCCAACCGCGGTCTGCGCGCCGGTCTCGTTGGCACTCCCGAGCAAGTCGCCGAGCGCATTCGAGCGCTCGAAGCCGTCGGCGTCGATCTCCTGCTGCTTCAGTTCAGTCCACAGTTCGAGGAGATGGAGCGGTTTTCCGAGATGGTGATGCCGCTGGTCGAGTCTTCGCCATCTCGGCGTACGGCGGTCGCCAACTAGCGAGCAATCACAAAACAAAAGCGGGCAGCACAGAGCTCTAAGCCATAAGCTCACAGCTAGCTGTCAGCTTGGCAGCTTACAGACGTTAGCTGCCCGCTTTTGTATTCTCGGTGCCAGTCGCAAGCACCCGGGTCTCGACGCCGAGATCAGGAAAGCAGTTGGTCCTGCCTCTCCTTGATCACCCTGTAACACTCGCACGCCGCCTTCTCCAGCCCCGGCCGATTCACGACCGCGATTCGGCCGCGACCGTGCGAGATGAGGCCGGCTTTCTCCAGCGCGCCCATCGCGACCGTCACGCCGGGACGGCGAACGCCGAGCATTTCTGCTAAGAATTCCTGGGTCAGATCGAAGTGGTTGCGGCCGACGCGATCTTCCGACATCAGCAGCCACCGCGCGCAGCGCTGCTCGATCACGTGCATGCGATTGCACGCCGCCGATTGTGATACCGTCTCGAATACGTATTGGCTGTAGCGATGGAGCACGCGATTCAACTCCTCGCACTCGTCGACAAGTCGCCTGAAGTCTTCCGCTGGAATGCGTCGGGACATGCCCGTTATCTGGCCAATGCCCGTGAGTCGTGACGATTCAACGCCGTGGAACACAGCGAGTCCGACGAATCCATCGCAACCCACCGTCATTGCCTCCACCGAGCTGCCATCCTCCAGCTCTGTAACCAGCGAGATCACGCAATCGTGCGGAAAGTGGATGTAGCGGATTGGCTCACCGCGACGGAAAACGACGTCTTTCGTCTCAACCTCCACATCTTCGGATGCCGCCAGTATCGCGGCGAGCTCGTTCTCGGGGAGAAGATTGAGGAGGAAGTTCCTGACTCCGGCGCGGGAGGAGGCGTCGGGCCTTTCGCGCGTGCGATGAACGGATTGGATCGACGTAGCCATCTCGAGCCAGCTTGGAGTTTCAGGTGAGAGAACTCGCGATTAACTCGCGCAATCCTGACGTAAGCAAATAGTGAACCGTGCATGGGTTGCCCTCCCCTCTCGTCGCCGGATCACATTTCTTTTCCCAACGCAACCGTCCCTTACCGGTGAAAACGACAAGGACCGGGACGTTGAAAACGACAAGGACCGGGACGTCCGCGGCACCTCGACCGCAGCGGGATGTTTGGTGTTATGTTCGGAGGGTCAAAACAGTCATTTAGACGGCCTGCCACTATAGAGCAGCAGGACTAGTAGCGCCCCACCGAAAGACATGACCACACCTGCTGACCCGCAGCCCAACGAGCGAAAATTCCGCTTCAAGGACGAGTGGCTGGTTTCCCTCGTTGGAACCATGCCCGGGGTCACGCCTGACCTGATCAAGCGCTGGCGATTCCAGCAGAAGCCATACATCGCCCAGGCTCTCATCGATGGCGACATTCTCTCTTTCGCGGAGATCGCCGAGCTCGTCAAAGACGCATTCCGTATCGACTCCGTGGATCTGGGGCCCGGGGCGATCCTTTCCAGCACAGTGGGATCCGAAGCTTGGAATTCACGTGACTTGAAGTCGCGGC
>JADMIO011851729.1_pt1 | contig 61824 bp, 48 predicted proteins | sample 8958161 | NCBI WGS metagenome assembly JADMIO01 (sample SAMN16585339, study PRJNA669376) | soil metagenome | isolation source: Crop rotation soil | place: USA: Cullars Rotation, Alabama | collected 2011
GCCGCGACTTCAAGTCACGTGAATTCCAAGCTTCGGATCCCACTGTGCTGGAAAGCAGGCAGGGATGCAGGAACTTATATCCATCCGTAATTATTTAAAAAAATGCGTCTGCTTTGCGCCGGTAGTTTTATACCTTGTACTTTCTCTTTACACTTTTGAACTGGATGCCCAGGTATCGTTAACCAATGCAGCTCCTGCTCTCACCATTGATTTTTCCAATGGTATGCAAACCGGGGTAGGCAGCAACCCATCAACTGCATTTACCGCCGCAGGGTTTGAACCCAATCCTGTTACTGCGGGTAGGTTAAATTCCAATGCATGGGCTATTACGGGCTGGAGCGATGGAGACCTGGCATTTGGCGCTACCAAAACTACAGGCGATTATGCAAGGGGTACAACTACAACAGCTGTTACCACGGGAGGTATTTATGCTTATACCGGAGCTCCCCAAACTGCTCCAAACCCTGCATTGATGATACAACCTGGTACCTCTGATTTTGCAAGTGGCACCATCACACTTAAGATCCAGAATAACGGTACATCGATCATTAACCAGCTGATCGTTTCTTACAATATATATATAAGGAATGACCAGGGAAGAAGCAGCAGCCTGCTGTTCTCCTATTCAACAGATAATATAAACTATACCTCAATACCTGCATTGGATTATACAACACCTGTAACAGCTGATGCAAATGGCTGGATAGTTGTTCCCGGGGGGCCTTCAAGATTCACCAATATTACAGGATTGAGTGTAGCCCCAACCAACTTCATATATATCAGGTGGACCAGTGATGATGTTGCCGGGTCAGGATCCCGAGATGAAATAGGCCTTGATGACATCAACCTGCAGGCAAATTTCACCAGTGCCTGTACGCCGCCAACAACCAACGCAACGCTGAATTCATTCAGCACTGTGTTGTCAAGCCAGTTTACGGTGAATTTCACCCGTGGAAATGGAACTGGTGGGTTGTTGATTGCCGTTAGTCCTGCAGTATTATCACAGAACCCGATCAGTGGCATAACATACAGCAGTAATTCAAACTATGGTTCAGGGGCTGCATTGGGGAATGGGTTCGTTGTGTATAACAGCAATGCGGTGGCCAATTTTGCTGCAGGTAGTGTTACAGTTACAGGCCTGTCACCCGGTATAACGTATACGGTTAGCCTTTTTGAATATGCTGTTACAGTTCCCTGTTACATCACAACTGCTGTTGCATCAACACAGATGACGGGTGCCACCTCAGTGACCCAGCCGACAGACCTTTTCCGATCCCGGGCTACAGGAGACTGGGCCAATGTGAATACATGGGAATCGTCTTCCAATGGTGGTGCAAGCTGGGTCAATGCCGATCTTTCGCCAACTTCCAGTTCAGCAGGGATCAATATTCAGGCCGGGCATACGGTGGATATAAAAAATCCGGTCACTATTGACCAGGTCACGATCTCTGGTACAGTGACGCTTTCTAATGGAGGCAAGATAAACCTGTCTGATGGACCAGGTTATGATATTGATATATTTTCGGGAGGTGTTTTAAAAATACAGACTTCAGCTAATTACAGTACGAGTTTTATTCCAGCGGCTTCCTATACCATGAATGTTGCCACGGGAGGAAAGATAACGGTAGGGAATGGTGGCAGCAGCCCGGGGTACAGTGCATTTGGGTATAATTTCGAAGTTAACTGGAATAACTCAGCCATTTTTGAATGGAATACCACAGATCCTTTTGCTACGGCATTCACCACGTATTTTCCTGGTGTAGCAGCCGGTATCATCCCGATCTTCCGGGTATCTAAAACCCCCTCCCTGTTGCCGGGTGCTTCCAGCACAACAGCGTGGTACGGTTTGCTCGAAGTAAACTCCAATCTTACTTTAAGAGGCTCAGGCACAAAAATTTTCCGTTATGGCATCAGTGGAACAGCCAACCTGAACCAGGATGATGATTGCGGACAGTTCATCATTGGATACGGTATAGGTACTGCAAGCTTGAGTGGTACGGGCGCACTGAATCTTAATATATCAGGCGCTATTATCAATGCATCCAATACAGTAACCCTCAATTCAGATAAATCAGTTAACCAGACAAATGGTTCCGGAACACTAACGGTGATCAGTAATGCCAATTTATACTGCCAGGCTTACGTGATCTCGGGATCTGCAATATTCACTTTACAGTCTTCAGGTACGCTTGGTATTGGTTCTGCATTGGGTATCTCATCTTCAGGTGCCACCGGTAATATACAGACAACCGGCCTGAGAACATTCGATGCGGGGGCAACATATCTCTATAATGGTATTATCAACCAGGTCACCGGTAATGGATTGCCAGGCACGATCACGGGTTACCTGACGATCAATAATTCAGGCCCGGCAGGTAACCGCACGGTAACATTGACAACCAATAATACAACGGTAAATAATATTACCTTATCAGGAGGGTTATTTGCGGCAGGAACCGGGCAACAGCTTAATATCTCGAGCGGCGGTCTTGTTTCGGGCGGAGGTGGGGATTTTGAAACCGGCGCAGCAGCGGGGATAGTCAATTTTACCGGAAACGGATTCTGCTTTGGAACATTGAATCCATATAATGTATATGCATCAGGCCAGGTCAGCTTCAATAATACAACGATACAACCGGGCGGAAGCTTCCGTATCAATACGGGTGGAAGCGCTGCTTTTAATGCACCATATTATGCTGATGGAAGTACACTGGCCTATAACACGGGATCCAGTTTCACAGTTTCAAATGAATGGAAGACCAATACAACAGGCTATGCTATGGGCGTTCCTTCCAATGTAACTATTATGTCGGGTACAACAGTAACCTTTGGTTCTGTAACTACTGCATTTACCATGAGAGGGGATATGCTGATCAGCAATGGGGCCACATTTTCATTATCTACCAATCAGGGGGGTGACCTGAACATTGGCGGGAACTGGACCAGGGGAGCTACCGGAAATTATACGCTTGACTTCCAGACATCAGGCAGGCTGATCACGTTCAATGGAAGTGGCAGCCAGACAATAACGAGAACGGGTGGGGGTACTGAAACCTTTACTTTTATAACGGTCAATAAAGCTGCAGGATCCAGCCTCGTGCTGGCGGGTTCACCCAATGCAACAAACCTAAGTTTAACTGGATACTCTGCCCCGGGAACTCCTGCCGGCATATTATTTCTTCTCAATGGTAATATTGATCTTAACCAGCAAACACTTAACTATACGATCGGGAACATCATTAATTTTAATATTCAGGTGGATGGTACAACGGGAAACCTTACCCGCAATATTACCAGTACAGGTGGCCAGGGTGTATTTGCAATTGTAAACAGCTACACTATTGCTAAAACACTTGCTGTGACAAGGGCCAGTACGGCTTCAGACAGGAGAGCTGTTTTTAATATCGGCTCAACAGTTAAATTAACGATCGGGGGAACGACGCAGAACATGAATGTGAACTTCGGTCTTGATGTAACTTCCATGACCAATATTGATGGTATTCTGCAGCTGGATAACCAGTATGGTTTTGTCACAACCAATGCGCCCACCTATGGAACTGGCTCAGCGCTGGTTTATAACACGGGTTCATTTAATTACAATCGTGGTTTAGAGTGGAGTGCCGTTTCAGGAGCCGGATATCCTTATAATGTAACGGTACAGAATAATTGCAACGTACTGCTGAATGCCCCGAATCCGAACGGAAGTGCAGACAGGGCCATTGCGGGAACACTAACCATAACATCGGGCGCCAGTATAAATGCTGGAAATTCTGCCAACAAGCTTACTATCGGGGGGAACCTTGCATTGGATGGATTTTTATTCATGCCTTCTTTATCAGGTGGGGATCTCTACATTGCAGGCAACTGGAACCGGTCCTCTACAGGTACATTCAGTATAGGCAGTACTAATGTTGTTTATTTCAACGGCTCCGGTAATTCAACCATTACTGCATACGGAGGAGAATCCTTCAATAACATGACCATTATTAAAAACGCTGGATCAAATACGGTTTCGTTGCTTGACAGTATATACATCAATAAAAATCTTACGATCACAACCGGAACACTTGACCTGGCAAACAGGAATGTATACATTTATCCAACTTCGTCAGGAGCAACAGCAACAATAGACAAGTTCGGGGCATCAGGTTCGGTTGTTTATAATGGTACCGGGCGCTTTATCATTTACCAGTACATTGCTGTTGCAACAGGTTCTTTTCCCAATCATACAAAGTCCTGGCAATTCCTGGCCGTGCCTGTAACCGATAATGTTCCTCAAACGATCAATGAAGCCTGGCAGGAAGGAAGGCCCCCATTGGTAGCGGGTACGGCGCATTACGGCACTATCATTACAAACCCCACTGCCGGCACAGGTGGATTTGACATTGTTGGAGGCGGGGCTTCTTCCATGAGAACATATGTACCGGGATCGGGAACAGGATCATGGGCAGGTATCAGCGGGACCTATATTGCGCATTATAACCAGAAGGGATACATGATCTTTGTGCGTGGTGACAGAACCGTTACAACAACAGGGGGTACACCAACCTATACTTACCTGCGTACCAGGGGCAAAATATTTGAACCCAACAATACTCCTCCTGTAATTAATATCGGGGCCGACCAGTTTGAATCAATTGGTAACCCTTATGTTTCTGCCATTGATTTCAGCAATGATGCCGGGGTTATAAAGTCGGCTAATGTTCAAAAGGTATTTTATGTATGGGACCCAAGAAAGCCAGGAGCATTTGGTTTTGGGGCTTACCAGACCTTAATCAAAGGTGCCGGCACAGATTATACGGTATTTCCCGGGGGAGGTAGTTACGGAACAGCTGGCTCGGTTGTCAATACCATAGAAAGCGGCCAGGCATTCTTTGTAAGAACAGTTGGAGGAGCCGGGACGATTTCTTTTAATGAGAATGCAAAAACGGCCAGTACAAGGCTATTCACTAAACCGGCACCCCAGGCTGAGCAAAGCAGCCAGCTCTCCAATATGCTTTACATTGTTTCGGGTGGATCTGAAGTGATGGTTGATGGAGCGTTGTGCCAGTTTGGGCATTACTCAAATTCCGTTGATATGCTGGATGCAGTAAAGATGGTCAATGAAGGGGAGAACCTTGGTATCCTGAATTCAGGCCAGGTCTTAACGGTAGAACGCAGGGCTCATATCCAGGCCACGGATACCATACAATATTACCTGAACAGCCTCAGGCAATTGCCATACATGTTTGAGTTTACTCCACAGCAAATCAGTAAACCGGGCCTGCATGCCTGGCTGGAAGATAAATTCCTCCATACAATGACCAATATCAGTCTCTCGGATACTACCAGGGTATATTTTACGGTAACGAATGAGCCTTCATCTTATTTATCTGACAGGTTCAGGCTGGTATTTGTAAAGAAATGCGAGCCTGTTGATGACCTGGTTCCGGGCCCCATAACAAAGGCAGAGAAAATACAAATTGATGCAGAGCTTAGGACTAATATCCTCCCGGGAATTGATCATTAATACCGGTTTGAAAATGCCAGGGGCTAACCTGTCAATCTCACCAGGATGGCTCATGAGGTTTAAGGTTTTCCAGGATCTGCCAGCGGAGGGCTGGCCAAATTCCACTGTTTTACTATGGGATCCTACCATCAATTTGTCCAGCAGGCGGCAGGAAGTCTGTCAACTGAACCGCCCTGCCGGTTGACCTGGCAGCAAATCATTCATCTTCAGGTTCATCAGTTTTTCACAGTCACCCGGTTTTCCCCAATTCGTTGTGGATTAATTATCTCATTATTTAACAGTTATTTCAGAATTATCAGTACATTTACTAACAATATGTTAACGATGGGATTAGCGCATTAAAAAATCCTATCTCAGGCTATATTCAATGTTCCTTCGTATCCTATAAAAGATTATTAACCGCCCTCCCGGAACTGCCGGATAACTTAACCGTTACCGTTTCTTTAACCTTTCCAGTGATCATTTCCCGCAAGGGTAAATGATAAAGTTATATTTGGCCGATAAAACTTAATGTAACGGATAAACGCTGGAAAACTTTAAAGAGAATAATGAATATTTAATTTATACTTAAGCATCCTATATTATGAGTAAAATTTACACTACATCCATTGCTGGTAAGCACAGTTCATTAGCTGGTTTTTTTTCAAAAAATATCTTACTGCTGGTCATCGGGTTGATGGGGATCTGTGGATACAGCCATGCCCAGGTTACCGTGGGTGCAACGCCTTATACTACTTTGGGCGCAGCATTTACTGCCATTAATGCCGGTACGCATACAGGAGCCATCACTATTACCATAAGTGGTAATACAACGGAAGCTTCAACTGCTATATTGAACAGCAGCGGTACAGGTGCCGCAAATTATACTTCCATTTCCATTAAGCCTACAGCAACAGCTACTATCAGTGGGAACATTGCAGGTGCACTTGTTAAACTGAGCGGAGCGGATAATGTTACCATCGACGGTTTTATAGGAGCAGGCCCTGCGAGGAGCCTTACGTTTACCAATACAAGTACAAGTACATCATCTGCCATAATATGGCTGGGTAGTGCTTCAGGGTCAGATGGTACAACCAATAACGTTATCAAAAATTGTGTAATAACAGGAAGCGGTAACCTGAATACGTTCATAGGAATTGTTTCTTCCAGTGGTACCACGCTGGGTGGCGTGGCTGAAGCAGCGAACAGCGGCAATACTTACCAGAACAATGCTATAAGCGCTTCCCAATACGGAATTGCCCTGGTAGGCCCTACAGGGAATGAACCCAATAACGTGATCACAGGCAACTCCATCGGCTCAGTTACGGCAGCCAGTAAAATTGGATTCAAAGGTGTTGCTATTTTCCAGCAGCAGGATGTATTGGTCTCGCAGAATACGATTTTCGGTGTGGCAGGTGTGACTGGATCTGGTACGGTACAAACCTCCGGTATATATGTAGCGGGTACGATAAACGGTGGTTTGATCGAGCGAAACAATATCAGCGATGTAGAGATCGCAGGGTTCTGGGGATGTAATGGTATACAATTGCAATCCACCAGCGCTACAACCAACCTGACCATTGCGAATAACTTTATCTATAATATTGTTGCAGGTGGCTTTACAACAGCTGATACAGTAGATGATGGTGACTATGGCATTGCCGTGGTTACGGGAGGCGGTTACAAGATATATTATAACAGTATTGATCTTTCCAATAACCAGACGGGCACCCCCGGTATCAGTGCTGCATTCTGGGTTTCACTGAACATTTCTTCAGCCCAGATAGACCTCCGCAATAATATTTTCTCAAACAGGCAAACTACCGGTACACGATATTCGATATGGACGAATGTTTCGGCACCGTTCAGTACCATTAACTATAATGACTATTTTTCTACAGGCTCTGTAGGATTTCTTACCAGTGCCAGGGCAACGCTTGGGAACTGGCAATCAGCTACCGGGCAGGATGCAAATTCAGCGGCAGTAAATCCTGTATTTACTTCAACAACCGACCTGCATTTACAGGGAAGTTCACCTTTGGACGGGCTCGCAGTTACAGGAACCGGTATCACAATTGATTATGATAATACAGCCAGGAATGGCAGCACGCCAGATATAGGTGCAGACGAGTTTACACCACCTGTGTGCAGCAGCAGCAGTGGCGGAACCGCTTCAGCCAACCCTTCCAGTATCTGCGTTTCCGGCTCTACCACACTTTCGTCAACAGGCTTCTCCTACGGTACGGGTATTACTTACCAGTGGCAATATTTCAATGGTGCTTCATGGGTGCCGCTGGTTGGCCAGACTAACCCAAACAGTGCCAATACAGGTATTATTTCAACTACAACCCAATACAGGTTAAGTGTTTTCTGCCCGGCTTCGGGAACCAATACTTCAAATGTAGTGACCGTGGTGGCAGCAACACCAAACGTAACATCATCGGCAGGAGCTACACGTTGTGGTATAGGTACAGTCAATCTTACAGCAGCCGGCACCGGCCCATTATACTGGTACACTACCGCAACAGGTGGCATTCCAATTGGTACCGGTAGTCCATTTACAACACCATCGATCAGTGCAACAACAACCTATTATGTAGGTGTAACCCTCGGAGGCACACCGGAAGCGGGTGGTAAACCTTCTTCAACAGGTGCAGACGGCAGTTTCCTCATATCAGGATGGGGAGTTGTATTCGATGCCAACCAGGCATTTACGCTGACGTCGGCAGTTGTATATCCAATTGGTACCGGTACGATAGATGTTGGATTATACAATTCTTCCGGCACTGAAATAACTTCATCCGGGCCTATCAGCGTATCAGGTACAGGCGTTGGAACTCCCGCAACGCTACCGCTGGGATTTGCCGTTCCTGTTGGCTCGGGATATCGACTCCTGGTTAAAGCTACCTCGGGTATCACCGGCCTGATAAGAGATTTTACAACAGCATTCCCATATCCATCACCTTCCGGTGCATTGAATGTTACCAGTGGATGGAACGGTGGTGTAACCACAACAAACTATTTCTTCTATAACTTAATAATAAGTGCCGGATGTGAGAGCACACCAAGGGTTGCTGTTACAGCAACCGTAACCGCACCCCCGGGACTGAACGTTCCTACTGCAACACCAGCTACTATCTGCGTTGGACAAAGCAGTACTTTATTTGATAATGATCCTGACTATAACAGCTTTGTATGGACGCCGGGTCCTCTTTCAGGTACATCAGTAGTTGTTTCACCGGCTGCGACAACAACCTACACACTAACGGCAACGTCTGCTTCCAATTGTGTGAATACTGCAACAGTAACGGTAACGGTTAATGCGACTCCGACAGCAGTTGTGGTCACGCCAAGTGCGGCCAATGTTTGCGGAAACCCGACGCCAAGTGTTACCACTTTAACGGCTTCAGGCGGTGCATTGCCCGGGCAAACCATATTTGCAGAAACATTTGAATCATTCCCATTGGCAAGCTGGACCACGTTCAACAACGGATCAGGATCCATTACAGTGGGACAAAATTCAACTTATTACCAGCAGGGGACCAGTTCTGTTCACTTTCAAAACAGTGTAAGCGGCGACAATGCTGACGGCGGTATCTATACAACCAATAATATTAACCTGTCTGCATTTACCAATCCTGTGCTTACGTTCTACCATATCTGTGCAACAGAAAAAACATTTGATTTTGGTTATGTACAGTATTCAACAGACGGCGGAACTACCTGGACCAGTTTCCCAACTTCCAGCTATGGCGGAACAGGAACACTGAAGAACGGTGTAGTGAGTTTTGACGCATCCAGTTATCCAGACTGGAATGGACAATTCACCGGTACAGGATCTGATCCCGGAACAGCCCCAGCCACTTCATTGTGGAAACTCGAAACGATCAATTTAAATACATGGCAGTCGAGCACACAATTCAGGGTCAGGTTCCGTGAGACCACGGACGTGAGCCTTGCATATTATGGCTGGCTGATAGATAACGTGAAGATAAGCGGAACAGGACAGGGCTCTGTAATATGGACCCCGAATGGAGTAGGAAGCGGTCTCTTTACAGATGCGGGTGCAACAATGACTTATTTTGGTACGGCAACAAATACCGTGTATGCGAAGATCACCTCCAGCCAGGTGTTTACAGCTACTGTCGGATCTGGAAGCTGTACAAGTTCAGCAACGGCCACACTAACGGTAACTTCAGTAGCAGTGGGTGTATCTATATCCGCAAGCCCGGGTGCTTCTGCATGCGTCGGGCAATCTGTAACATTTACTGCCACACCTACCAATGGAGGAACCACGCCTTCCTATACATGGAAAGTGAATGGTTCAACCGTGGCATCTGGTATAGGCATGAATACCTATACTACATCGACACTTATTACAGGTGACCAGGTATCCTGTCAATTACTTTCAAATATCAGCGGTGCCTGCGTAACAAATAACCCTGCTAACAGCAATATCATTACGATGACGATGAACCCGTACCCGACGGTTTCCATCAATAGCGGTCCATCTACCGTTTGTAACGGTTCTACCACAACACTTACGTCTACAGCAGCTCCGGGTGGAGGTTCATACCAGTGGATGCTGAATGGTGGCAATATCGGCGGGGCAATAGCTTCATCTTATGGTGCTACTTTACCTGGATCATACCTGCTCATTTATACTTCAGCAGCAGGATGCCCGGATACATCCAATGCAGCACTTGTATTAACACTTCCCACTTATAATATAACGGTAACGCAGGGTGCAAATGGTACGATTTCACCTGCAGGACCTGTAGCGGTGGATTGCGGCAATAACCAGGTATTCACCATTACCCCGAACCCGGGTTACAGTATATGCGGTGTTACGGTTGATGGATCAGGGGTGGGTAACGTTGGAACGTACACGTTTACCAACGTGGTTGCAAATGGTCATACCATTACCGCAGCCTTCTGTGTTGTTGGATGTGCTTCACCACCAACAGCTACGGCGAATACAGGTGCAATCAATGCTACCTGCGGAAGTACACCATATACACTTTCAGGTTCCGTAGGTGGCAGCGCTACGCCGGGATCATCTACGTGGAGTACAAGTGGTGACGGTACTTTCAACCCGAACAACGTGTTCACAACAGCTACTACGTATACGCCGGGGCCAAATGATATTAACAATGGTACAGTAACACTGACATTAACAACAAATGATCCTGATGCCGGCGGGCCATGCCTTGCTTCAACGTCATCAATGACGCTGACAGTAAAACCGGTACCTGCTGTATCCATAACAGGCTTACTGGGAATCTGTCCTTCATCAAGTACAACACTCACAGCATCTACTACATTCCCGAGCGGAAGCATCACAGGTTACCAGTGGTACCAGGGCGCTACGCCTTTGGGAACTGCCAGTACGCAGGTTGTTTCAGCCACAGGCAACTACAGTGTAACCGTTACCGGTAGCAATGGATGTACCAACAGTGACGCCGTCGTCATTGTGAACTTTACACCGCCTACCATTTCTATCAGCGGACCTACATTAATATGTACCAATGCTACAATAACCCTTACGGCCACTGCAACAGCGGGCAGCGGTACTATTGGAGCTACCAGTTACCAATGGTATAAGAATGGTATCAGCCAGCCAGGAGAAACGGCTGCGGCTTATATTGCCAACAGCGCTGGTACTTATACGGTAAGTGTAACCAACTCCAATGGTTGTACAACCACTTCAGCCAATTTTGTAGTTACCCAGGACAACAGCCCACTCGTTGGCGTTTATACGATCGGTGTAGGGCCTGTTTCCTGTACGAACTATGCAAGCTTCTCCAGTGCATTCAGCGACCTGAACAAACGGGGTGTTGGTGGTGTGGTAAGGTTTGATGTACCGGCGGGTTACGTGGAAACGGCTCCCGTTGGCGGATTGATGCTTGGCTCGAACGTGAACAATATTTTGAGTTCAACACTATCGGCAACCAATACACTAACATTTAATAAGAGTGGTGCAGGTGCAAATCCGAAGATCAATGCTTATGTCGGAACAGCCTTACCTACGGCCGCAATACCTGACGGTATTGTGCACCTGAAAGGTGTGAGTTATGTTACTTTTGATGCGATCGACCTGAATGACGGTAACAGTACCAATCCGGCCACTATGGAATATGGTTATGGATTCTTTAAGACCAATGTAGCCGGAACAGTGAGGGGCGCCCAGAACAATACCATCCAGAATTGCGTGATCACCATGAACCGTGCAAACGGTACGGGTGGTACGTTACCGATGCCTGATGGCTCACATGCGGTCCTGGTGATCAATACGATCGATTCAGCTGCAACAACGCCGCTTACGCCAACAGCAGCGAGTGGGGCCAACTCGAACAATAAATTCTATGCCAATACCATCCAGAATTGCAACGGTGGTATAGCTTTAAGCGGTTTTGCAACAGCATCGTCTGCACTGGCAGATAATGGAAATGACATCGGTGGTATCATACCTTCTACAGGGAATAACATCATAAACTATGGAGGTATTGCCGGCGCAAGTAATGCAGCAAATGCCGTGCGCCTCATCAATCAATGGGGAGCGAACGTTTCAAACAATATCATCAATAATAATAATGGTTCCGGTGTGAGCCACGTGAACGTGTTGAGGGGAATTGTTGCAGAAACATGGGGTGGCAGTGCAGGAAATTTAAATTTCAGCAATAATACCATTTCAATATTTGGTAATTCTGCAGGTGCATCTGATACGGCTATCTGTAACAGGCCCGGCGTACTGGCCATATCACCAAACACGCTAACCATCAACAGCAATACTATTACGGGTGTGAACGCGGCTGCAACAACAGCTCTCTTTACCGCCATCTACAACAATTCCGATCCTTCAACAGGGGTGATCAATGGTAATACCATACAGAATGCTACGCACGCAGGTTCCGGCGCATGGAGTGGTATCGTGAATGTGGCAGCTGCTACAACGCTCAGCATCAACAATAATATCATACAGAACCAGACGCTGACCACTACGGGTGCATTCCAGCCGATCCTGAACTCAGGTGCTGTAGGTACGCTGAACATTACCGGTAACAGCATTACAAATAATACAAGGACCGCGGTAAGTGCAACAGCGATCAACCTGGTCACTATTGGTGCGGTTACAACATCGGTTGTTTCAAACAATACGATCAGTAATAATACCATGGCTTCCGGCGGAACTGCATTTAATTATATCTGTATTTTAGGAAATTTAGGAAACAACAGTATTACCGGGAATACGATATACAATAATGGCATATCAACCATATCCGGTGCGGTGAACTTTGTGATGAGGGGCTATAGTAATACTTCCGGAAATACAAGCCCGGAAACTATTTCCAATAATATCATCCGCAAATTGTATATCACTACTGCAACTACTAACACAGGATTGCATGAGATCAGGGCTATTCATACCGCTACGAACTCGGCAAGTAACAGGACGGTTAACGGGAACCTTGTTGACACATTATATAGCAGTGCGGGACTGAGTGTTGCCATTACGGGTATTTCAAGTGGTTCCGGTGGAACGGTAAATATTTATAAGAATAAAGTAATGGGACTATACCCGGGACAGAGTGCAACACCCGGATCCTTTGCAAAAGGTATGACCATTTCAAGCGGTACTACAGTAACTGCATATAACAATATCTTCAATATTGACCTCACCGGTGCAGCACCTGCTGTGAACTCAGTGCTCACTGCTGCAGATGCTGTAAAAGGAATCGAGGTTTCGAACGGTACTACCGTGAACCTGTACTATAATACCATTCGTTTGGCCGGTGCCGGTAGTGGTGCTGCATTTACAAGCAGTGGTATCGGGCTCACATCAACAGCCCCAACTGTAACACTTAAAGATAATATCATAGATAACCTGATGTCGAATGGAGGTACGGCTCCTGGTTCAGTAGCATTCAGAAGAACTACTTCTGCACTGACAGGCTATTCTTCTACGTCTAATAATAACCTGTTCTATGCGGGTGCAGCATCTGCTACAAACCTGTTGTATTATGATGGTACGAACAGTTCTCAAACCCTTGCCGCATACCAGGCAATTGCAGGTATGAGCCCGAGGGAAACAAACTCCGTTAGCTTTGCACCGGTATTCATGAGTGCAACAGACATGCGTCCTGACCCATCGGCTAACTGCCAGGCAGACGGACAGGGAACACCGATCAGTTCACCATTTGCCATCACTGATGATTATGCAGCCGTTACGAGGGATGCAACATTACCGGATATTGGTGCTTATGAATTTACGGGCACTGGCGGTACGCCAACCTGGAGAGGTTTGAATACAGACTGGATGAACGTGAACAACTGGTGCGGCGTGTTGCCAACTGTTGCTACAGACGTAGTGATACCTTCAGGCGTTCCTAATTACCCGGTCATTACTACCAATGCACCTGTAGCGAAGAGCGTTACTATAAACGGCGGTAGTATAACCATTAACCCGGGCGGTTCATTATCGGTGAAAGCTGACTTCACAGTGGGTGCGGCCGGAACACTTACAAATAATGGAAGGATCATATTGAATGGAACCACCAGCCAGAATTTCCCAGGTGCAGCAGCCGGAACAATTGCTGCCATGGACACGGTGGAAGTAAATAATAATGGTGGTGGATTGAATCTTAATAAGTCGATTTCCATCACAGGGCAACTGGCACCAACACTTGGAACGATCACACTGAATGCAAATAACATTACATTGAAATCAACAGCAACAAAGACCGCACAGGTAGCTGCTGTTGGAACAAGCAATGCATTTGTATATAACAGTACGGGCAGGTTCGTTGTTGAAAGGTTTATCCAGACAGGTTCAGGTGGTTCGCTTCATGGTAAGACATGGCAGTTCCTCGCTGTACCTACCAAGGGTGACTTCATCAAAACATCGTGGATGGAAAATAATGCGCCTACAGGTAATACAGGTCCTGCCGGATTCGGAACGATCATTACCAGCGAAAAGGCAGGTGCAACTGGACGTGGATATGATTTCGTAACTGCACCTGGTCCTTCCATGAAGAGCTACAATCCTGCAACAAACGGATGGAACAGTGTTGATGATGGTGTAACAACTACTGCAGCCAAAGTAATAGACAACCAGCAGGGATACATGTTATTCGTTCGTGGTGACAGGTCTGTACAAACGGCAGGGGGAACAGCAAATCCTACCAACATGCGTACAACAGGTAAACTGTATGCGCCGGGTGCAGATGCTCCGCCAACAACTAACGTATTGGCCAATAAATTTGAATCTATCGGTAACCCATACGCGTCTGCAATTGACTTCACTACGCTTGCACGCACGGGTGGTGTTGACAATGCATTCTATGTGTGGGATCCTACACTATCGGGAACAAATGGATTTGGAGGTTACCAGACTATCAGCGCTGCTGGCGGATGGATACCATCATCAGCAGGCACAACGGATTATCCGGCTGCCACAGTTGTTCAAAAGATACAATCAGGACAGGCATTCTTTGTGCATGCTACCGGATCTGCAGGTACTGTTCCTTTTGCAGAAGCAAATAAAGCTACAGGTAGCAGGGTCGTAACCAAACCTGGGCCGGTTGCCGACAGGGCTTATTTCAGGGCTGCATTGTATGCAGGATCTGGAAGTACAGCGATCATATCTGATGGTAATGTTGTGGCATTTGATTATGCTTTCGATGACGACGTTGATGGTGATGATGCCCTTAAGCTGATGAATGCAGGCGAGAACTTCGCGATCGCAAGGGATGGCAATATATTGGCTGTTGAAGCAAGGATGCCTGTGGCAAGTAAAGATACCATCTTCTACTACCTCACTAATCTTCGCCAGCAAACGTATGAATTCAGGTTCACTCCACAAAGTATGAATGTTGGTCCTAACCTGCATGCATTCCTGGTTGATAAGTTTGAGAATAAACGCACGCAGATCAGCCTCGATGGAAATTCCGTGGTTTCATTTGTTGTAACCAACAAGCCCGGATCTTATGCTGCTGACAGGTTCATGATCGTATTCAAAGGAGCAAGGACCCATCCGCATGAACTCTTTACAAATGTTGATGCCGTAAGGCAGGATAAAAATATCCTGGTTAACTGGAATGTCAGCGACGAAGAAGATATCATAGCCTACGAAGTTGAAAAATCTGTTGACGGTAATAACTTCAGCAAACTGAATGAGCAAAATGCCAAAACATCGGGAACAGGCCCTGCTCAATATAGCTGGATCGATAACAATCCGGTTGAAGGAGACAATTTTTACAGGATACACAGCGTTGGTGCATATGGCGAATCTCTTCGCAGTAAGACCGTGAAAGTAAATATTGCGAAAATGCCGCCATCCATTACAGTATTTCCTAACCCTGTGCAGGATGACAGGACCCTATACGTGAATATGACCAATAAAAATGCAGGTACCTATACATTGGTAATGACAGACAGTAAAGGACAGCAGGTAATGAGCCAGATTATAAACCATGCGGGTGGGAATAACGTATATACAATTGCCATGGACAAGCTAAAAACACATGGTAGTTATTTATTAACAATAGCAGGGGATGATCTGGTAAAATCCACATTCAAAATTGTTTATTAATTATGTTCCTTTATTTTTGCAAAAAAGAGTTACCGATGAAACGTGTAAAAAAATATGTGCTGATGGCGGGGTTGGTTATATTGACCAGTTTGATACAGCCACTCAATGGGGTTGCCCAGGTATCTGACCCGGGTTGTGATCCATTGGACCCGACATGCCCGATCGATGGGGGATTGAGCCTGCTTATTGCAGCCGGTATAGGCCTGGGAGCCAAAAAAGCATATGACAGGAAAAAGAGGACAACAGATCTATAATAAGGTTTTTAAGAATTTAAGGAGAGATGGCCAATGGTCATCTCTCTTTTTTTTGTGTAAATAACAGCCCTTCTTTGATAATATATATTAAAAGACCAGAAGCATTAGAAACCAATAGACTAATAACACGTTAACCTGCTTTTCTATTTTCGTATCTCAACAATTTTCACGAATTTTACCATATTGCAGCCGGTTAAGAAATAAGGTTGTATTATTGAGTATTAAAATTATGAACAGAGAAAAAAACAATGGTTTGGTGATAAAACCAACCAGGTCTCTTTTGGCTGCTACAATCTTAATCAGCATTATTTATTTATTGTCTTCCTGCGCACCAAGTAAAAGCAGCTATTATTTTAAGACACTACAGAAAGACACTTCTCTCACGGGGTTGGTAAACAAAGACTTGGAATCGAAGATCGTTAAGGGTGATAATCTCGGGATAAGCATCAGCAGTCTTAATAAAGAAGAAGATATACTTTATAATGCAGGTACCAACCAGCCGGGCAATAGTATGGCCAACAGCTTTCCTGTAGATCAACAGGGTAATATTCATATTCACAGACTTGGGGATGTAAAGGCTGAAGGATCTACCCGCAAAGAGCTTGCAGAATCTATCCGCAAAGGCCTGGAACCTTACCTAAGGGATCCTATAGTTACAGTGCAATACCTGAATCATAAAGTAACCATAATGGGCGAAGTAGAAAGGCCCCAGGTTATTAATATGACCGAAGAGCAATTGTCTCTCATAGATGCTTTGGTAATCAGCGGGGATGTTAAGGCAAATGCAAGGAAAGATCATATCATGGTTATCCGGGAAGAAGGGAATAAAAAAACGGTTAAGATACTTAACCTCGAAAATCATTCTATATTTTCATCACCCTGGTATTACCTGCAACCAAATGATATCGTATATGTGGTGGCTGATGAGGAAAAACGTCAACGTGACGAAAGAAGGGCAAGATTCCAGACTAATTTTGCGATCGCTTCAGCGGCTATTTCTTTATTGGTGATCCTGCTCGACAGGATCCTGCGTTAATAATGCTTTTAATTTATGAACGAAGAACAATTACTTGAGGAGAAACCCTCGTCTAATATACTGGCACAAATTGTACACCGGTACGTTCCGTTCTGGCCGATATTCGTTGTGTTTACTTCGATCACACTGGCAGTGGCCTTTGTTTACCTGAGAGCCCAGACACGTATTTATGTGGCATCGGCAAAAGTTCTTTTGAAAGATCCTCAAAAGAACGGGGGCGACAGTAAAGTACTGGATGCACTTAATATTTTCAGTGAAAAGAAGATAGTGGAGAACGAAATCATTGTTTTGAAATCTACTTCCATCATGCAGGAGGTAGTAAAGGAACTCGATCTTTATACAACCGTTTATAATAAAGGGAATGTTCAGACTGAGGAACTGTATGGAAGTGGCTCACCGGTTGTATTCCAGGCTGAACAGAAAGATAGCATCAATGGGGGTGGTAAATATTCTTTCTCGATAGACTGGAAAAACAATATGGTTGAAATTGCAGGGCAATCAATCCCATTTGGCGGAAGAGTGAACATTAGTGGCTCGTTCTACAGGATATTTATTAACCCGGATTATCCAACTTTTATCACCGGTAAAAACTTTTTTGTTGTTTTCAATACTGTACCTTCTGCTTCAGCTGCGATCATTGGTACTTTAAAAGCAGCTGCACTTTCTTATAATTCTACGGTAATAGACCTTGGACTTGAAACGCCCGTGCCGGAAAAAGGAATAAGGATCCTCAATAAATTATTCGAAGTATATAATATTGCCGGGATTGAGGATAAGAACCAGATAGCTACCAAGACACTTCGTTTTATCGATGACAGGCTTAATACGGTAGCAAGGCAACTGGATAGTGTTGAAACGAATATCCAGGGCTATAAGTCAAGAGAATCTGCCACAGACCTGGGTACACAGGCATCTTTGTATTTTACGAATGTGAAGGAACTGGATAAACGTAAAAGTGAGGTTGATCTACAGCTGGAAGGGTTGAAAGATATTGAAGATTATGTGAACAGGAAGGGTGGCAAGCCCGGAACGGTTCCCTCGCTGTTACTTATAAGTGATCCTACATTATCATCGCTGCTGCAACAGTTATATTCCGCGGAATTTGAGCTGGATAAAATTAAATCCACATCAGGCGACAAAAGTGAACCTGTTATTCTTGCAGATGATAAGATCACCCGCATCAAACGTGATATCAGGGAAAACATTCTCAATATCCGGAGCAACCTGACCACAGAGATTTCGGGCATCAACAGGAATATTGCGCTAAACAATAACCTGCTCAGCCAGGTGCCTCAAAAGGAGAGAGGTTTGCTGGAAGTTAGCAGGCAGCAGGCGATCAAGAATAATATTTACACATACCTTCTTCAAAAAAGAGAAGAAACCGCATTATCATCGGCTTCTACTTCGGCAGACTTAAGAGTACTGGAAAGTGGTTCTTATTCAGGTCCGATAAGGCCGATACCAAAGAACTACTACATGATAGGATTCCTGGTAGGATTGGTTGCGTTCCTGGTATATGTACAGGTGCAGGAACAGTTCAATAACAAAATACTTTTCCGTTCCCAGGTAGAAGACAAATCAAAAGTGCCGATCGTTGCAGAGATATTACAGGCAAACAGTAAAAACCCGATCGCAATCTCAGAAGGAAAGCGAACGGTTATAGCAGAACAATTCCGTTCAATGAGGACAAACCTGAACTTCATGGGATTGAATGAACAGACAAAAACATTATTGGTTACTTCCAGCATATCCGGTGAGGGAAAAAGTTTTATTGCAACAAACCTTGCATTAAGTATTACACTTACAGGAAAAAAAGTTGCACTGCTTGAAATGGATCTGCGTAAACCAAAGTTGAGCAAAGAACTGAATGTACCGAGAGATCCCGGTATATCCAGTTACCTCATTGGTAAAGTAAGTATTGATGAGATCATCAAGCCAACAGCTTTTGCAAACCTCTTCCTGGTGACTGCGGGCCCGATACCCCCGAACCCAACCGAATTGATACAGCTTCCTGCATTCCAGGAAATGATGAATAAATTGAGAGAACGGTTTGATTATATCATTATCGATTCAGCTCCGATAGGCCCCGTTACTGATTCCCAGCTGTTAAGCAAATATGCAGGCATCACATTGTTTGTTGTAAGACATGCTGTAACCCCTACTTTTTTCCTCCGACTCATTGAAAGTCTGAAAAGAGACAAGAAGTTTAACAACATGTGTGTTGTATTCAATGGTATCAAGCCGAGGGGTATCTCATTGTTTAATTACGGGTTTGGTGGATATGGTAACGGTTATGGCTATGGTTATGGTTATGGCTATGGTTACGGCTATGGATATGGAAGCGATGGAGGTGGTTATTATCACGCAGAAGGCGGGTTGCCGGGATTTAAAAATCTTTTCGGTTTCACCAGTTTCATCAGGAAGCTGTTTAAGAAAAGAAGGCATTGATAATATGACAATACAGGACTGATGCCCGTTAAAGGTACCAGGCCTTTCAGTATTATAGATTCTACTATTTGAAACTCTTCGGTTACAAAAAACTTGTGACTGAGGAGCAGCGAAGCTTTGCGAAGTCATGAATGAACATAAGAAATGGTATGTTGTTTATACCCGTCCCCGCTGGGAAAAAAAAGTAGCTGAGCTGCTTCTTTCAAAAGGTATTGAACATTATTGTCCCCTCAATAAAGTAATGAAACAATGGAGCGACAGGAAGAAGATCGTGCTTGAGCCATTGTTCAAAGGATACATTTTTGTAAGGCTTGAAGAAACAATAAAATGGGATATAAAGAATATAGATGGCATCATCAATTTTGTTTACTGGTTAGGAAGGCCGGCACAGGTTAAAGATTCCGAGATAGATACCATCAGGAAATTCTTACAGGAGTTCAGTTCTGTTGAAGTGATTGAAAGAAGGATGGATATCAATACCAAAGTGCTGGTGAAACAGGGCGTACTGATGAATTATCATGGCATCATCGTTGAAATTGCCGGGAGTAAGGCCCGCGTGAATATTGAAAGTATGGGGATACAGTTAAGTGCAGTATTTGACAAAAAAAACCTGGAACCGATCTGATATGTGCAGGATTGCAGGAATATATAACAATAGCCTTGGCAAAGATATGCTCAAAGATGTGGTGTCGCAGATGTGCGAACTGCAACGTCATGGAGGCCCTGATGACGGCGGCATATATATTGCAGAGGATGACAACCTGGTATTAGGCAACAGGAGGCTTGCCTTACTTGATCTCAGCAGCGCAGGCCACCAGCCTATGCAGTATGAAGACCGTTATTGGATAACATATAACGGGGAGCTTTATAATTTTCCTGAGCTTAAAGAAACGCTTATTGAACTGGGCCACCAGTTCATAACACACACGGATACTGAAGTGATCATGGCCGCCTACAGCAGGTGGGGTGTGCAGAGTTTTGCTAAGCTCAAAGGGATGTTCGCATTTGCATTGTGGGATGACCTTAACAAGGAATTACTCCTCGTGAGAGACGCTGCCGGGATGAAGCCACTTTATTACAGCAGCGATCCTGACGGCATTTGTTTTGCATCTGAAGTGCGTGCCCTTGAAATAATTCCTTTTATCCAGGAACAGAATAATAACTGGCCTGTTTACCTGATGGCATATGGCCATGTTCCCGAACCGGTTACTACCTTAAAAAAAGTGAGGCCCTTACCCAAGGGTTGTTTCCTGAAATATAGTACCATTAACCGGAGGTTCATTCTGCAGAATTTTAAGCACTACAGTTATTTCCCGAAAATATATGATGAATCGGTTGCCATCGATTCCATCAGGCAACAGTTAAGCATAGCCGTAAAGCGGCATTTACTGGCAGACGCACCGATCGGGATCTTTTTGAGCGGCGGGGTTGATTCCGGGATACTTTCATTACTTGCTGTAGGCGACAACCCGAAACAACTGAACAGCCTTTCATTGTATTTTGAAGAAACAGGATATTCTGAAAAGAAATACCAGGATATACTGATCAACCAGCTACAATGCAGCAACAGGCAATACCTCCTGAAAGAAACTGAATTTCATGAAAGTTTCCCCGGGATATTGAATGCAATGGATATGCCCTGCTGTGACGGTATCAATACATGGTTCATCAGCAAGTATGCAAAACAACAGGGGTTAAAGGCGGTGTTGTCGGGTATCGGCGGCGATGAACTTTTTGGCGGTTATCCCTCTTTCAGCAGGATCGGGATTGCATCGCTGCTGCACGTACTGCCATCTTTATCTATCAATGTTGGCCGGAGAAGCAATATCAAACAACTGAACCGCTTATCCTATCTGAATATGGATGGCATTAAAGGTATCTATCTTTTTTTGCGGGGCCATTTCACGCCGATCGAGATAGCTAAACAGCTGGATGCATCCGAGCATGAAATATGGGATATTTTAAATGACGTGCCGGTATTCCAGGACCTGCCTAATCTTCCTTTAAAGGAACAGGCAAGCTGGATGGAATGGAATATTTATATGCAGAACCAGCTGCTACGGGATGCTGATGTTATGGGGATGGCTAATAGTGTAGAGATCAGGGTTCCATTCCTCGATGATGATTTTATACGGCTGGTATTCTCTATAGACCCGGCTATTAAATATAAAGGAAAAGTATTGAAGCCATTGCTCATCCGCTCCTATAAGAACGAGCTGCCTGCAGCGATCTGGAACCGCCCTAAAATGGGATTTAGTTTCCCATTTGCTGAATGGTTATCTAAAAGCAGTTTTGTAAAAGAACTTATGGATGATGGCAACAAAGCAACCATGCTGAACTATAATCGTTTCATGAATGGCGAAATGCATTGGTCGCACCTGATGTCACTGGTATTGATAAACAACCGGCAGTATGCGTAATGATGTTCTGTTCCTTACGCTGAAAGTATTTTCTTCAACGGGGGGTATAGAAAAAGTCTGCCGTATAGCAGGTAAAGCATCGTATGAATACTGCACCCGTTTTAATAAGAGAATAAAGATATACAGCATGCATGATCAGCAATCATCTGCATCCGACAATCTTTATTTCCCTATGGAGATCTTTACAGGTTTCAGCGTACACAAGATCAGGTTCATGAGGCAGGCGGTTATGCAGGGACGTAAAAGCAAGGTTATTATACTCAGCCATATAAACCTTCTGCTTGCGGCCTGGCTTATTAAGAAATTAAATCCATCTGTAAAGATCGTGCTCTTTGCACATGGGATCGAAGTGTGGGACCCGATGAGTAATTTCAAAAGGCGTATGCTTGATTGCTGTGATGAGATCGTCTCAGTTAGTGAGTATACACGTAATAAGATCACGGATGTTCATAAAATACCGGCGGCCAAATGTTCTGTATTGAATAATTGCCTGGATCCATATCTTCCTTTTCTGAAGAATGTAGTGGTAAACCCGGCATTGAAAAAGAAATACAATTTCCAGGATGGCGATAAGATACTTTTTACATTAACCAGGCTTGCAGCGAGAGAAAGGTATAAAGGATATGATAAGGTGATGGAAGCGCTTGTAAAGATCGAACGCAGCAATGTTAAATATCTTATAGCTGGTAATTATGATACTGAAGAAAAAGAGTACATTGATGATGTGATCAGGCGTCTGCAATTAAAAGACAGGGTAGTGCTGGCCGGATTCATACCGGAAGAAGATGTTGCCGCACATTTTGCGATGTCCGATTGCTACGTTATGCCGAGTGTAAAAGAAGGATTTGGAATAGTTTTTATCGAAGCCATGTATTACGGTTTGCCGGTTATTGCAGGTAATGCCGATGGCTCTGTGGATGCATTGAAATATGGAGAATTGGGACTGCTGGTAAATCCTTACAATGTTTCAGAGATAAAAGATGCAATTGAGAAAGTGTTGAACAATAAAAAAGAATTCCTGCCTGATCATAATATATTATTGGCACATTTCAGTTATGATAGCTATAAACTAAAAATGAATGGATTGTTTAGCAGGCTGTTTGACAGGGAATTCGAGAATTAAAGAATAAGATTGAACACGGAACGTAAAATATCATCCGAAGATGTAAAAGGTCAGTGGGACCTGGTAATAGAACCAGGCCGTGCTGAGAAGAATTACTGGAAAGACCTTTGGCGCTACCGGGAGCTCTTTTATATTCTTAGCTGGAGGGATATCAAGGTAAGGTATAAACAAACTGTAGTTGGTGCGGCATGGAGTGTTGTACGCCCGGTACTCACCACTATTATCTTCACCATCCTTTTTAGCCGTATTGCAGACATGAAGAATCCCGGCACTGCTCCATATGCACTGATGGTATTTGCGGGTATGCTTCCCTGGCAGTTCTTCAGCAATGCATTAAGTGAAAGCAGCGCAAGCCTTATTGGTAATGCAAACCTGATCACTAAAGTATATTTCCCCAGGATGATCATTCCGGCGAGTTCTGTCATTACCAGCCTGGTTGATCTTGCTATTTCATTTGTGATCATGATCGGCTTGTTCATCTGGTATCAATTCATTCCATCATGGCATATTATTTTTTTACCGGTGTTTATATTATTGGCATTTACATGCTCTTTTGGCATTGGGTTGTATCTGACTGCGGTAAATGTAAAATATAGGGATTTCCGTTATATAATTCCTTTTATCGTACAGTTTGGATTGTATGTAAGCCCTGTTGGTTTCAATAGTTTTGTGGTAAATGACAACTGGCGTATGCTGTATTCATTAAATCCAATGGTTGGTGTTATTGATGGTTTCCGCTGGTGTTTGTTGGGTGATCCAATGCATTGGCGTTCATTTATTGTATCGGTAGCGATAACCATATTCTTTCTATGGTTCGGAATATATTATTTCAGGAAAATGGAACGAACGTTCGCAGATAATATCTAGCAGAACGATGAATATTGATCAGTTAATAAACAGCTGAATAAAAATACAATTGATATCCTTTTTCCTAACTATTAACATCTAACATATTGTCTTCAATTATCCAGGTAAGGAATCTTTCCAAAAGTTACATCATCACGCATGAGGGGAAGGAAAGTTACACTGCATTGAGAGATGTAGTTACAAGGAAGGCAAAAAAGATATTCTCCTTTCCCAAATCAATAAGGCCGGATACAGCCTTGGTATCGAAAGAAGAGTTCTGGGCATTGAATGATGTGAGTTTTGAGATACAGCAGGGCGACAGGGTTGGGATCATTGGCAGGAATGGGGCCGGGAAATCGACTTTATTAAAGATATTAAGCCGCATCACAGAACCGACAAGCGGTACTGTAAAAATAAGGGGACGGGTTGCTTCGCTATTGGAAGTAGGAACTGGTTTTCATCCTGAACTAACGGGCAGGGAGAATATATTTTTAAATGGTGCAATACTCGGTATGAGCCGGGCTGAGATCAGGAAACATTTTGACGATATTGTTGAATTCGCCGAGATAGAAAAATTCCTGGACACGCCTGTAAAACGATACAGCAGTGGTATGTATGTGAGGCTGGCATTTGCAGTTGCCGCTCACCTGGAGCCGGAGATACTGGTGGTTGATGAGGTGCTTGCTGTTGGCGATGCGCAATTCCAGAAAAAATGTTTGGGGAAGATGGAAGATGTGAGTAAGAACGAGGGTCGGACAGTTTTATTTGTAAGTCATAATATGGCGGCCATCCAGGTTCTTACCAATGTAGGCATATTCCTGAAGGATGGCAGGCTTGAATATGCCGGTGATATAGACCATACTATAAAAGCATATACAGATACATTCAATGCGGCACGTAATAATGCAACAAAGAATTACGTGGGTACGGGGAAACATACAAAGATCATAAATATCGGCTTGGTTGACCAGGAAGGGAATGCAGTGCATTCATATAACCTGGGTGAACCATTGATCGTGGAATCGATCATCGCAACAGACGGAAAAGAAAATATGTCATTCGAACTTTTTCTTGTTGACAGCAGTTCACAGATGAAGATCGGGCTGATGTCCTTTTACCAGTTTGAAAAAATAACGCTGCCGGGGAAACCAGGTGTATATAAATATACGATCATGATTAACCCGGTGAATCTTGCATCAGGCAACTATCACTTCGATGCAGCAACTTCATTTGTTAATGTTGGATGGGATCATCTCGTGGTGCAGGCCGTTGATTTCGAGATCAATTATTCTAACCCAACAGGTACAGCCTGGGATTTTAAAAGTTCTTATGGCTATGGTAATACAGCGCTTACCTGCAGCGATGTAAAAACTGATATTATTCAACACATTAATTCCATTACTGATTATGTTGGTTAAAAAGATCAGGAACAGGTTGATGCTTCATACAAGCAGGATAAAACTGCATTGGATGAATAAACTACTGAAACGCGGCAGGTTTGACAATAATGACCGTGTGACTAAAATAGTTTTTGATGATGAATGGGAAGAAAGGATAAAGAATGTATTGAACTGTAAATACAATGCCCTGATACCAAGGGTTAGCAATGCGGGGAACATCAGTGATGGTTTCCAAACAATGCACAACGGGTTGAAAATATCCACCGGTGATTATTACGGGTTGCCAATTGCAAAAATGCTATACCTTAATAAAGGTGTTCATGAGCCTGAGGAAGAAAAAATGTTCATGGATGTACTTGCGAGGATGCCTGCAAACCCTTTAATGATTGAAATGGGGGCTTACTGGGCATTTTATTCAATGTGGTTCCTGCGGTCAACAACGAATGGAAGGGTTTATATGATAGAACCTGAAAAAGAAAACCTTGAAGTTGGGAAGAGGAATTTCAGAGAGAATAAACTTGAAGGATCTTTTGATAATTATTTTATCGCTGAAAGAAGTTCAGCTGCCGGCATTACTCCCGCAATAAGTGTGGATGATTTTGTTGCAAAAAAAAATATTACTCATATTGATATTGCCCATGCAGACATACAGGGATTCGAACTGGAAATGCTGCATGGTGCAACTAAAACACTTGGCTCCGGGATGATAGATTATTTTTTTATCAGTACACATACCAATGACCTGCATTATAAATGCATCGATGAGTTAACCAATGCTGGTTATAAAGTTATCTTTGATCTTGATATGGATCATGTAGCTTCTTTTGATGGATTTATGCTCGCAGTATCTCCGCTCATCGCACAAAAGGAAAACCTGTAATAATATATCATGCCTAATTCTTTTCTGAAGAGAACGTTCAAGCAAACATTATATAAAAGCTACCTTAATCAGAAAGGCTCATTTACCTATTTTGGTGAAAAGGTCTTCTTCCCGAAAGGTTCTACAACATTCATGCTAGCTATGAGGGATGGAATTTATGAACATGATATATTGAAATTCCTGCTTAATTTTTTAAAAGATGATTCCGTTTATATTGATATCGGTGCGAATATCGGGTTAATGAGTATCCCGGTATTACACAGGAACAGGTCTGTTAAAGTAGTTTCTTTTGAAGCATCTCCGAATACTTTTGCTTTTTTGGAAAGAACAAGAGATCAGTCAAAGTTTAAAGACAGATGGGTGATCTATGATAATGCTGTCAGCAATAACAATGAGGAGATGGATTTTTTTATTGCTGATAACGCTGCGGGGGCCTACGAAAGTATGAGAGATACAGGGCGCATTGAATTTTCAAAAAAAATAAAAGTACCTGGCATTACCATTGATGAAGTCTGGAATGAACTTGGTAAACCATTAGTATCAGTCATAAAATCTGATATTGAAGGAGCTGACCTGCTTGCATTGAAGGGAACTGTATCCTGTATGAATTCATGCAGGCCGGTGATCATTACAGAATGGAACAGGATAAATATCGAAGCTTTTAAATTCGGGCACGATGACCTGCTGGACTTTTGTAATGATAATCATTACAAATGTTATGCTGTTCCATCATTAGTCTCGGTAACCAATGCAACAGAACTCGAAATGCATTCAGTCGTTACCGAGAATTATTTATTGGTTCCCGAATGTTAAATAAATTATACCAATTTATAAGGTAATTCATAAATTTAATTATGAAAAAATTACTTGTTACAGGTTCGTCTGGTTTGATTGGTTCGGAGGTTTGTGTTCACTTCGCAAATCTTGGATGGGAGATACATGGCGTTGACAATAACCAGCGTGCAGTTTTTTTTGGTATACAGGGCGACACGAGGTGGAACCAGGAACGTCTTCAACATACACTTAAACATTTTAAACACCACGAGCTTGATGTACGTAACCGGGAAGGCATTATAGCATTGATCAGCGAAATTGAGCCGGATGCCATTGTACATGCAGCAGCACAACCAAGTCACGACCGGGCCGCTACCATTCCTTTTGATGATTTTGATATCAATGCAACAGGCACATTGAACATGCTTGAAGCGACCCGGAGATACAATACCAGTATTCCTTTCGTACACATGAGTACGAATAAAGTGTATGGCGATGCACCTAACAGGATCCGTATGAAAGAGCTGGAAACCCGTTGGGATTACGATGATAAGAATTTTGAATATGGCATATCAGAAACATTAACTATTGATCAAAGCAAGCATTCATTATTCGGGGCTTCTAAAGTTGCTGCCGATGTTATGGTGCAGGAATATGGCCGTTATTTTTGTATGCCCACCTGTACGCTCAGGGGAGGATGTTTGACAGGACCGAATCATAGTGGTGTTGAACTGCATGGGTTCTTAAGTTATCTTATAAAATGTAATCTTGAAAAAAAGCAATATACTATCTATGGATATAAAGGCAAACAGGTAAGGGATAATATTCATTCCTATGATGTTGCCCGTTTTATAGAAGAATTCATCAAGGCACCACGCAATGGTGGTGAAGTATATAACCTCGGCGGGGGTAAACAAAATACCTGTTCCATCCTCGAAGCATTTGCTATCACTGAATCATTAACAGGAGTACCGATGGTATATGTATATGATGAAAAGAACAGGGATGGTGATCATATCTGTTATTACAGCGACCTGCGGAAAATGAGATCACATTTTCCAAACTGGAATATAACAAGATCTCTCAGAGACACTATAGCGGAAATTGTAGAAAACTGGAAATGCAGAAAGTAATTCATGCCAGGAAAGGGACTGCCTAAAATACTTTACTTAAGTGATGTGCCGGTTGAATTGAGTTCAGCAGGAGCTACGTTGCTATACCGATTACTACAACATTATCCAAAAGACAAATTATACATTATCCAGGGTGTTGGGATGGACAATAAACGGCCCAGGGTTGAAGGAGTAAAATACCATGTCTCCAGATCAAAGCTTGAAAGGTTAAGATTTACAAGGTTTGCAAAATATACAAAAGCCCTTTCATTGGCTTCAGAGCTTTCCAGGTCGGGAAAGGCAAAAAAAATAATCCACGATTTTCAACCGGATATTATCTTAACCGTGGGCATCACGCTGATGTGGCTGAATGCTTATAAGCTATCCAAAAAATACAATATCCCGTTGTATGTGATACTGCATGATGACTGGCTTACAACAGAGAATCATGGTAAATGGCATAAATACCTTGCAGGTATGTTTGGTAAAATGTACCGCCATGCGGCAGAAAGATTCTGTATCTCTCCGGCCATGGAAAAATATTACGCTGAACTGTATGGTGTGCATGGTAAAGTTATTTATCCATTAAGAGGGAGGGAAGATATAAGTTTCCCTGTTGTTGAAAATAAAAGAGGAAAGAAAGGGCTGAAGTTTTGTTATGCAGGCTCTTTGTTTACCGGCGATTTTGCGGAGATGCTCGATACGGTATCATATCATATTGGTCTTAATGAAGGAGAATTACATATTTTCTCATACTGGAACAAAGAGATGCTTGCCAGTTATTCAAATCTGGCTGCAAGCCATGTTGTCTTTCATCCCTTCATGCTCTCCACTGATCTTATGCGCAAAATGCATGAAGAGATGGACGTGGCAGTCCTGCTTAATTCATTCCAGCATGAAGAATCATTCCGGTACAATTTTTCAAGTAAGCTGGTTGATTATATCTCTGCCGGTTTACCTGTATTATTCTGGGGGCCTGCATCTTCAGGGTCAATAGCCTGGGTGATCGGGAAAGGTTATGATGCTGTATTGACTGAAAAGGATGCTGATAAGATAGCATTACTTATAAAAAGTTTCAACGACGATAACCGAAGAAAGAACTGGGCCAGGAAGATCAATAAAGACGGTATGGAACAATTTGGATTTGAAGCAAATTATAATGTTTTTATTGAAAATATACAGCCGGGTACATGAACACAATTGAAACAAGGCTTACTGACGAAACATACTGGAATGAAGGTTATAAGGATGCTGTTTTTGGTGAAGCTACCAGTGGAGGACTTGTTGATCTGTTAAATAAATACCTTGACAATGTCGAAAATAAATCCTGTATCGAAATAGGAAGTTTTCCAGGTGCATATCTTCCCGTCATCGGCAAAAAGGGCTATATACTTAACGGGATCGATTTTAACCCGCGAAACGAAAAGGACCTACCCGAATGGCTGTCAGGTATGGGTTTGAAGACGGGAAAATTCTGGGCGGGAGATTTTTTTGAATTCATTAAAGAAGAAAAAACAACATACGATCTGGTCTGTTCATTTGGTTTTATAGAACATTTTGAAAATTACCTGGAAGTAATTGCGGCACATTTAAAACTCCTTAAGCCGGGCGGAAAAATAATCATCACAACACCAAACTTTCGCGGATGGATGCAATACTTACCTCATAAACTTTTTGATAACGAAAACCTCGGGAAACATAATTTAAAGAGCATGAACCCTGTTGCATGGAAGATGCTGATGGAACAAAACGGGCTTGAAGTGCAATTCTCCGGTTACTTCGGCAAATATAATTTCTGGGTAGACACAGCAAAGCATCGTTCAGGATTATCAAAGTTGCTGTTGAAAAGTACAAACCGTATTATTTATAATCTCAATAAGCTGATCAAAAGATCAGGTAAAGATGCGAAAGCTTATTCAGCGTTCTGTGGCATAGTAGCAGTTAAGAAATGAAAATCGCCATTGTAACTAATTTTTTATATCCCGATGGAATAGGTGGAACAGAATTATATTGTTACCAGCTTGCAAATGCCTTGCTGGAAAGAGGCAATGAAGTTTACTGGTTCGTCCCAAATTTCAATGAACCTGTTACCATAACCGGGAGAAGAGGAAAAGGATTTACGGTCGTAAAATTTGCAGGTGTTGATACAGATCATCAAATGACCCTGGCTTACACTACTGCTTCATTCGTAAAAGAAATGAAGGACAGGGATATCAGGGTTGCTCACTTCAATGAATTTGGCGGTCATGAAGGGGTGAGCGCAGAATTATTAACAGAAACCAGGCGGGCAGAAATTGCAACTGTTGTTACACTTCATCTCGCTAATTATGTGTGCCAGACCGGTATGCTGCATTATGGCGGTATTGAACCATGCAATGGGAGAATAATTTTGAGCCGCTGCAGCAGTTGCAGTTTATGTTCAAAGATGACAGGATCTCCTGCTGTTAATTTATCACTTACCCGTTTATTTAATGCTGCATTCAAAATAAAAGCAGTCCGGTCAATCCCTAAAATTAAAACATTTATTTCCGGAGTTAATTTAAAAGAAACATTCATTTCATCTGTCAGGGAAAATGCAGATGCGGTTGTATCACTTACAAAATGGTTCATCGATGTTTTGAAGATAAACGGGATCGCAGCGGACAAGATATCATACATTCCGCAGGTATCACCGGAGATTGACAGGAATCTTTTACAGGACAAAAATAAACGGCAGGGTTTTATGTTCATTGGCCGTGTGAATGAAGAAAAGGGCGTGGATATGTTGCTTAGCCTTGCTTCACGCTTAAAAAAGGAAATGCCGGGAGTTTTTATTGATATATATGGACCACATACTCCACATAAAGATGCGGAAGGTACTTATATAGCAAATCTTGAAGATTATGATAATGTCCGTTACAGGGGCGTTCTAAAACCCGAAGAGGTTTTACCGGTAATGAATAAATATAGAGCTGTTGTTTTACCCTCACGTGTAGCTGAAATGGCATCGTTGGTAATTATGGAAGCAAATAAACTCATGGTTCCTGTAATAGCATCTGATGTTCCTGGTTCAACTGAACTCATTCATCAGTATGATTGCGGGCTTATTTTTAAATACCGGTCTGTTGATGATCTTTATCAAAAGATAAGAGAAATTGAAACAGGAGATCATCAATTCAGTTTCAGGCAGCCTGGCAACAATGATTTCTATCATACTGCAGGTAAGTATGAAGAAGTATATGCACGTTGCCTGGAGCAATATGAAATGAATTAACAAATGAAAGATATTCTTAAAGGTACATGGCGTTTTATACAACCAGTAAGAGCTTATGCTTTTAAATATCCTGTTAAGATATGGGGTGCTTATTCGAAATTCATCAGGAGTTGGAAGAATTATAAAAAAATGGGAGGGGCCGTTCCCTTCCGACATATATATCCCACTTTGTATTTTAACAATGAAGATGCGCAGTCGGGTGGTGGCCATTATTTTTACCAGGATACCTGGGCTTTAAAGAAACTTGCAGCACTAAAACCATCGATGCATTATGATATTGGCAGCAGGTATGATGGTTTTACGGGACAAGCAACGGCTATCTGCCCGGTAACGAGTATCGATATACGTCCTCCTTCATTTAAACTCCCGGGATTATTTTTTTTAAAGGGAGATATTTTAAAATTGCCTTTTGAAGATAACAACCTGGAAACAATTTCCTGCCTGCATACCATTGAACATATAGGTCTTGGAAGATATGGAGATGCTATTGATCCCAATGGGTTTGATAAGGCACTGGCAGAGATCCAGAGGGTGATTGCTGCAGGAGGGCATCTTATATTAAGCATGCCTGTTGGAAAAGAAAGGACCGAATTCAATGCACAAAGGGTATTAGACCCCCTTTCTTGTATTCAGAAACTTAGGCAGATGCAATTGCTTGAGTTCTGCATTGTGAATGACCTGGATGAATTTGTTGAAAATGCACAGCCTGCCGATTATCGCAATGCAAAGTATTCGTGTGGATTGTATCTTTTTAAAAAACTTTCCTGATCACAGAAGTAATTATGAATTTCATCAGCAATCATTTTTTTAAAAGAGTATACCGGAAACTGACCGGCATACCATATAGTATTTCGTATTCACAAACGGGAGAAGATATCATCATCGATTTTATCATTGGTGCCAAGAAGATAAAAGAATTTACTTACCTCGATATTGGCGCCAACCACCCGGTATGGTTCAACAATACCTTTAAATTCTATGAAGCAGGTTATAGGGGTGTATGTATTGAGCCTGATCCATCAATCCATGCAGTACTCTCAAAAAGAAGACCGGCTGATATTTGCCTGAACATTGGTATTGCGGGGCAATCGGCAGGTGACACAGATTTTTATATCATGAGTGGACGCGGCCTGAATACATTTTCAAAAGCAGAAGCTGAGAAGCTGGAGAAAAATGGCCATGCAACAATCAATAAAATCATAAAAGTCCCTTTAAGAACAACAGAGCAGGTAATAGACGAATATTTTAAGGGGAAGTCGCCTGTGTTCATTAACCTGGATGTTGAAGGACTTGATGAAGAAATACTAAGAAACTTTCCTTTTCATAAGTACAGGCCATCGATATTCTGCATAGAGACGGTTCATTATACAGATGATGCAAGTTCTGGAAAAAGAAAAGAGATATTTGACCTGATGCAGGCCAATGGATACAAGGCTTTCGCTGATACCTATATCAACACCATCTTCATAAATACGATCCGCTAAAAATGTTTGTTTTTCAACTTATGGGAGGATTGGGAAACCAGATGTTCCAGTATGCAGCTGCCAGAGCCCTGTCGTTGAAAAGGGATATTCCTTTTAAGATCGATTTTGATGACCCTTATAAATTTGTAAAAAGAAAACTTAATCTTTTTCCATTCAGCCTGGAAGTTCAAAGGGCATCCTGGAGTGAATTACAAAAATGCAAACCAAAAAGGCGTGTGGAAAAACGGTTGTGGTTATTAGCCGGTAAAGATCCATTGTGTAAACTGGTGAGGGAGAAAGCTGATTATATGTATGATCCCGGTTTTTTTTCCTGCCCCGATGGAGCATATCTTTCGGGCTTCTGGCAAACAGAAAAGTATTTTAGTGATATAGAAGATACAATCCGTTCCGATTTTAAATTCAGGGAGCCTGCAGCGGGCGTCAATAAAGAATGGCTTGACAGGATCAGTAACTCCACATCGGTTTCAGTTCATATAAGACGGGGAGATGTGATCAGTGTGCCAAAAACGAACAGGATATTCGGGGTTATGACCCCTGAATATTACCAGGCTGCGATCAGCAATATGATCAATGCATATAAAGATTGTGTATTTTTCTTTTTTTCTGATGATATTGAATGGGTGAAAGCAAATATCAAAACAATTCATCCGTGTTTTTATGTAGATGCAAATGATGATGAACATAATTATGAAGACCTGCGGCTGATGAGTTCATGTAAGCATCACATCATAGCAAATAGTTCATTCAGCTGGTGGGGTGCATGGCTGAATGCTGATCAACATAAAAAGGTGATTGCACCTGCCAGATGGATGAGTACTAAATCAATCGCTGAAACAGATCATATCCCTGCATCGTGGACGCTTCTTTGATTACCACATTACCTGTTACCGGGATAGTGCCAACAGCAAACAGGGCGGAAGTATTGCTGAGAACGCTTGAATCAATAGCAGTGCAGGAGCAGCAACCTCGTGAGATCATTATAGTTGATGCATCAACAGATAATGCCACGCAGGATATCTGTCAAAAAAAAATAGCGGGACTTCAATCGCATATAAATTATCAAAAGGCAATTGAGAAAGGAGCAGCCGTTCAACGCAACCAGGGGCTTACATTAGTTAAGGATCCAATTGTGTTTTTTTTTGACGATGATATAAGGATGGAAGCATCTTGCATTGGGAAAATATGGAATTGCCTTCAATCAGGCCGACATATTGGGGGGGTAAATGCAATAATCATAAACCAGCAATATCATACACCGGGTAAATTGACCAGGACCATGTATCGGGTGATGAGTGGAAAGAACCTTGCAACTTATGCAGGCAAATGTATCGGCCCCGCATGGAACCTGTTACCGGAAGATAAGGATTACCTGCCTGAATGCAATGAAGTAGAATGGTTAAACACAACCTGCACAATGTATAAAATGGATGCACTTCCAGATCCTGCATTTGACGGGCATTTCAAAGGGTATTCATTAATGGAAGACCTTGCGCTTTCATTACAGGTGGCAAAAAAATACAAATTATACAATGTTCGTAATGCAAGGATATTTCATGACAGCCAGCCAGGTGATCACAAGAATAGTATTATGGCGATCTCCAGGATGGAATTAGTGAACAGGTATTATATCATGGTGAACTTATTAAACAGGAAAAAGATCTCTGATTATTTTAAATTAATGCTGTTTGAATTATTCGGCATCACTATCGTTTTAACAACAGCAAAGGGATGGAAGAATCTTGTTCCTGCAACTGCAGGTAAATTCCTGGCTATCGGTACCATCTTATTTAAAAAGCGTTAATGTGAAAGTATTAATTGGCATAACATCAAAGAACAGGGCTTCTATTTTACCGAGAGCCATCCGTTCTGCGATGGAACAGGATTATCCTGATAAGGAGATAGCCATATTTGATGATGCTTCAACGGATGGAACAGCTTTATTAAAAGATAATTTCCCGGGGACAAGGTGGACATTGTCAAAAGAACCCAGGGGCCTCATGTATGCCAGGAATTTGTTCCTTGATATATCTGACGCAGATTATTTCTGCAGCCTTGATGATGATGCATGGTTCTTATCTGATAATGCACTCGGTATTGCAATTGATTACATGAATGCGCATAATGATGTAGGCGCTATAGCTTTTGAAATAGTAAGTCCTGACAGGGATGAAAGAAGAGACAATAATATCATTGAGGATGTAGAGACGAACCGTTATGTTGGATGCGGACATGTATTAAGAATAAAGGCTGCAAAGGATGTAGGTAAATACATCAGTACACCGGGATTTTATGGAAGCGAGGAAAAAGATCTTTGCATCAGGATGATCGATGCAGGATACAGGATCATAAAGATGCGGGGGCTTTATGTATGGCATGATAAGACAAGTATTGCCCGTGATTTCCAGCTGCAACATCGTTCCGGTGTTTGCAACGACCTTGCTTTTATGTGGAGGAGAACACCGTTCGTGTATCTTATTCCATCTTTTTTTATAAAATTGTATAAGCATTTTATTTTCTCGGTCAGGTATAAGAAGGCTAACCTTGTGAAGCCCTATTTCAGGGGTATATGGGATTTTATGCGTGCAGTGATCACCGGGAAAATAAAGCGTAATCCTGTATCTGTAAAAGCATTTAAAAAATATCTAAGTTTTAACTGATGTCAGTACTTGCCCGGTTCGAACCTCTTTTTCTTCGTGTGCCGCATGGCGTTAGCAGCCGGTTCAGGCTGGCTTTGTACAGGATGCTGGGCATGAAGATGGGAGTGAGAAACCGCATGGAAAAGAGCAGGTGCAGGCGTGTTAAACAGGTGAGCATAGGGAATTATAATGCTTTCACACAAGGGATCATGCTTTGGCCCGAAGATGCCCCATATGATGGCATCAGGATAAAGATCGGCGATAAGAATTATTTCAACCGTAATATGATGATCGATGCATGTGGTTATATAGAGATAGGAAACCACAATATGTTCGGACCTGATATATACATTACAGACTCAAACCATGATTTTGGAATGGGAATATCTCCATCGTCCAGACCTATGAACAAAGGGACTGTGAAGATTGGTAATCATTGTTGGATAGGAGCGAAAGCAATTATCCTGAAAGATGTTGAACTAGGGGATTATTGTGTGGTTGCAGCAGGCGCTGTTGTGACAAAGAGTTTCCCTGCGGGAAGTATGCTTGCAGGTGTGCCTGCAAAGTTGATAAGAACATTATAAAAATGACCTTTCATAACCTTCATCATACATGAAAAAATTTTTGAAGTATTTATTTTTCCCGGACAAGGAAAAACAAAAGATACTTTCAGGCCCTTCGAAAGGTATGTATGTTAAATATGATGTTAACCATCGCTTCCAGCATTTGCTGGGAATTTATGAGCGTGAGATATACCCCTGGCTGAAGAAAGGAATGCAACGCGCAGAAGTGTTGATTGATATTGGTGCGAATGATGGATATTATATCCTGGGATTTTTAAAGACAGGAAAAAAGGTTATAGCCTGTGAGCCGGGATCTATCGTTGATGAACTATTGCATAACGCGGGTATGAACGGTTATGATAAATCTGACAAGTTCATTGTTGAAAGAAGGTTAGTAGGATCACAGGTATCACCCGGTTTTGTCAGTATTGAAGATCTCGTCAAAAATTTTACATCTCCTTTATTTTTTCTGGTAGATATTGATGGAGGTGAATTTGATCTACTCGGTTCTTGTGGCAGCAACTTTGATCATCGTTCTGCAAGCTGGTTAATAGAAACCCATACACAAGAGCTGGAAAATAATTGTATAACTTATTTAAGGGAAAAAAGATATAAAGTTACTATTATTAAGAACGGATGGTGGCGAAGTATGATACCCGAGCAAAGACCTTTGAATCATAATCGTTGGTTATTTGCGGAACCAGCCTAATAACGATTATAAAAATTATCAGATTACGTTGAAAATACTATTAGCCCATCCAGGCACTCAATATTCATTCCAACTTGCCCGGCAGTTATACAAAGAAAACCTGCTATATGAATTTCATACCGGCTTTTCTTTTGGAAAAGACAGCTGGGTTTATAAATTATGCCGCAAGTTTCCATCATCGATCTACAATAAACTGAGCAACCGATTTATTGATGATATACCTGACCGTTTATTGAGAAGGCATTCAACAATAGAAGTATTGGCTATGGTTAAGCTTAAGATGGGCATGCAGGAAGAAGAAGTTCTATATAAACGAAACAAACGTTTTCAGCAAACAATACCAGGTTCATCTATATTGGAAGCCGATCTGATTATCGGCTTTGATACATCGAGCTGGATATTGGCAGAACGCTGTAAGCAGTCGGGTAAGAAATTTATTCTTGATATAAGTATCGGCCACCCGTTGAGCAAAGAAAAGATCTATGCAAACCTAAGCCGGCAATATCCCGAATGGAAGGAGCAGACGGCCCCTAAGAAAAAAGAATTTATTGACCTTGAATGTAAAGAAATGGAACTTGCGGATGTGATCGTGGTGCCAAGTGAATTTGTAAAGCAAACACTTGTTGAGAATTCGGTTGCAAGAGATAAGATTAAAGTAAATCCGTTTGGCACGTTCGTTGAAGAATTCAGGTATAACCCGGAGATCAAATCGGTAAAAGATAAAATAACTTTTCTATTCCTGGGCTCTTTCCTTGCACGCAAGGGTTTGCCTTTACTGCTGGAAGTATGGGAAGAGATGAATATTCCAAATGCAGAACTGATCATTGCCGGCTATGGTAAGATACCTTCTGCCATTACGCTCCCGTCGAATGTTCATAATAAAGGGATCATTGCAAAAGGGAACAGGCAAAGCCTTTTCGACAGCGCCCATGTTTTTTTATTTCCAAGTTTCTTTGAAGGCCTTGCACAGGTGCAGATAGAAGCAATGGCCTGTGGCTTACCGGTAGTTGGTACAATTAATTCCGGTGCATTCGAGATTGTAGATGAATCATTGAACGGGTTTATCATAGAGGCTGGAAATAAGAAACAGCTTAAAGAAGCTATTACATTTTTCATGAATTCGCCTGCGCAGATAAATATTATGGCAAAAAATGCGAGGGATAAATCAGAGCAATTCAGCTGGGATGCTTACGGGAAACGTTGGTGCGCAATTATAAGACTTGTCAGTAATGGTAAGTAAGTATATACATGACAGTGTTGTGCACAACACAAATGCTGCGGGTAAAATAATTCCTTTTCTGCAGGGTTGGTTTAAACCGGCGAGTGTTATTGATATTGGCTGCGGTACCGGTACATGGCTGAAGGTTTGTATCGACAATGGTATAACTGATGTTAAAGGTATAGAAGGCCATTATCTTGATAGATCCAAATTGGTTGTGCCTCCTGAATTGGTAGAATTGCATGATCTTGAAAAGCCTTTCAGTTCAAACAGGAGATATGATTTGGCTATCTCGCTGGAAGTTGCCGAGCACCTGAATCCAGGTACAGGGCCCCAGTTTGTAAACCAACTGACAGCATTGAGTGATGTAATACTTTTTTCTGCTGCAATACCTTACCAGGGTGGGCAGAACCATATCAATGAACAATGGCTTACTTACTGGGTAGAACTGTTTAAAAGTTGCGGTTATAAACCTTATGATATTATCCGGCCACAATTCTGGGATGTGGGCGAAGTTGAATTCTGGTATTCGCAAAACTGTTGTATGTTCATCAATGAACAAAACAATTCCAGGCGGCTTGATGGGCTTCCTACTTTTTATAATAAAAATATTGTACATCCTGAATTACTTGGTAAGTATGGAAGTTTCAGGGAAAATGTATGGAATGGGAAGGTTGGTTTTTCATTCATCGCCAGACTGGTTTCAAAAAAAATAACCGGTTTTTTTAAATGATCAAATGAGCGGATATACTACTATAAATAACCTGGGGTTACTGCGCCTGGTAAGCCGGGTGCTCCCATTAAAACATAAACTTTCCTTTCTTGTAAAAAAATACCTTGCAGATGGTTCAGATCTTGCTATCCGTTATTACCGCGACTGGTATGTATGCACTACTGTAAGTGACCTGAACCGTTCTACGGTTGAGCAGGTGATCATGGAAGGAGTATTCAGCCAGCCCGAGGTTGCTTTAATAAAAGAAATCAGGAACAGGTTACCCGAAGAAATGGTAATGGTAGATGTAGGCGGTAATATCGGTACATTCTTATGCCAGTTCATTGATAAGTGCAGTAAAGTATATGTATTTGAACCTATCCCAAGATTAAATGACGTAATTAAAAGATCTGTTGAATACAATAAGGATAAGAAAGTTGTTCTTATTGCGAAGGCGATCGGCGACCAGCCCGGTTCAGTAAAAATGCTTGACAATAACAATTCAAGCATCGTAACAGCAGGTGCAGGAACAGCTGTACTCGATATCCCCGTTACCACACTTGATATGGAATGTTCTGATCTTCAAAAGATCGATTTTATAAAAATTGATGTTGAAGGATATGAAGTAAATGTATTGAACGGGGCATCAGCAACAATAGATAAACACAGGCCATTCATATTGGTGGAAGTTCATCCTGGTTTTTTAAAAGAGTATGGACGCGATCATAATGAAGTGATACGTTTTTTTGAAAAACGTAATTATAAAATCAGTTATTATTCTTTCCTGGAAGAATTGAGGATGCCTAAATGGCAAAGGGTTGTCTCAAGGTGGAAAGGTAATAAGGGAGTAAAGTTTTCAACGAAGGAAGATTTCTTAAAAGATACTGCAAAGACACCACTCATATCAAGTTATCATTTTTTCTGTGAGCCAAAATAGACTTCGACTCCATGCCATCATCCTTGCTTTGAATGAAGAAGCATTCATAAAAGCGCAACTTGATACTATCTATCCATTCTGCAATGCAATTTCAATCGTAACACAATATGACAGGGACTGGTATGGGAAACGGGTTATTCCTGATAATACCATTCCCATTGTCTTGAGTTATCCTGATCCTGAAGGCAAGATAAACCTTGTGATACGAAGGCTGCCGGATGAAGCTGCAGCAAGGAATATGGAAATGCTTTCCTTCAATACAAAAAGTTTTAAAGGCATACAATCACATGGCCGGCCGGAGGCTGATATCAAAGAATTCCACAGTCCGCCGGATTATTTCTGGATCATTGATGCGGATGAAATATATGATACCGCAACCATACCTGCTATTATCAAATATCTCGAAGACAAGAAACCGAGGGGAATGAGGGTAACGGGCTATAATTACCTGCGTACATGGAATAACAGGGTTCCCAGGACTGTAGTTGATTTTACACATTTTGGGTTTATACGCCCTGGCATTTTATTTGAACAAAGAAGGGTGATCAGCTGGAATGAATCCAGGATATCCAAACTTTTTAAAATGCTGAAGATGCCCGACCTGTCTGCAAAATTGTACGGGTTTATCAATTGTCCTGAATCAACCGGTGTTTTCCATCATGCCTGCTGGTTGGGAAACAATGAAAGGATCTTTGATAAATTCTCCAAATCGAGTCATAAGGAATCACAGGAATGGGAGCCGGGCTCTGTAGATGCAATTCAAACAATACATATTTCTACGGGAGAACTTCCACTGAATATTCAAAAAGCAGCCTGGCCTAATAATTTTTTTAATGAGTGATCCTGCCAAAGTAAAGATACTTGCAATAATCCCCAGTGGATTTTGTTTCGGACTTCAGCATATCACTGTAGATTTTTTCTCAAGGTTTCCCGGCAATATCGAATCACATTTTTTGCTTTCAAAATGGACATCAGGTGAACTTGAAAAACTTTTGAAAGAAAAAAATATAGGATATAGTTTCAGTTGGCTGGGGATGTTCAGCCGCAAAATGAACTGGCCGAATATTAAGATGAGTGCACACACATTTATTAAACTTCCCAGGTTATATTTTGATTTTGCCAGGTTGCAAAAAAAGGAAAAGCCTGATATACTGTATTTCGCAAATCACCACGAACTTTTATTGTTATTGCCCATGCTTCTCTTCAGGAAAACTAAAGTGGTTTGCCACATGCATGATCCCGGGCCTGCAATCCCTTTTCAAAAGCGGATATTCAAATTGTATGATAAAGTAGTGAACAGGTACATTGCAATTTCCGATGACGTACGTTTACGTACTATAGAATTAGGCTGTGCAGCAGGTAAGATCGATACTATTCACAATGGTATTGTTATCCCGGCTGCAGGTAATATTGAAAGAACCGGTGATATTTGTGTGAAGGCAGGCTGGAACAAAGATGTTTTGATAATCGGGATCACCGGCCAGATGATAGAAAAAAAAGGGCATATGGATCTTCTCAAGGCTTTCAGGGTGCTGCATGAAAAAAATCCTTTGGCAAGACTGGTGATCGGTGGTAAGCAGCAGGAGCCATTGTACACACAGCTTGTTGAACAGGTTTCTGACTGGAAAATGAATGACTTTGTTTTCTTTTCAGGTTGGCTACCGGATATAAATTCCTTTTTCAGAAGTATTGATGTTTTTGTACTTGCATCAAGACATGATGAAGGTTATGGATTGGTTGTTGCAGAAGCGATGGCAAACAATCTCCCGGTAGTTATCACCCGGAGTGGGGGTGCAGTTGAAATTGTTGAAGATGGGGTAACCGGTTATATTGTTTCCAAAAAAGATCCCGCAGAGATGGCAGACAAACTGTATCGATTGTCTGTTGATGAACAAACCAGGACTTCTTTCAGCAGGATGGCAAAGACCCGTATAGAACGATTTTTTAATATAGATGAGCAGGTAAAGCGATTGGCGGCTTTTTTAATCAATATAAAAAATGATTTCAATGTTCGGTAAATCTAAAATACCGATCAATCTATGGATAGGGATCATCATAACTCTTGTGCTTAGCTTTTTATGGTCGCCTGATTTCCTGCTTTGTGTGCCGGTATTTCTTTATATTCCGTTTGTATACAAGTTATTTTTTATAAAAGGTAATACCAATGTTCTTTTCTGGGGATTAATATTTCAATGGGCTTCGGTTTCCATACAACCAATATATTGTACGATCCTGGGAATACCGATTAATACCCTGTTTGTGAATACGGTTTTTCCTGCTGAATTGATGGAGTATACAAATTACCTCTCCATCATCGGTGTTTATTTCTATTCACTTGGGATATTCGTTGTTGTCAGAAAAGTAAAAATCGCACTGCCTGAACAAATATGGGATCAGTATGATCCAAAGAAAATTTTCCAGGTATATATCATTGTTTCTGTAATCATCAATGCAAGCCAGATAGCGATATGGGCCTTCCCAAACCTCGTTCAATACCTCGTTTTCTTATTTTATATCAAGTGGGGCTTTTTTCTTGTGGCTTTCGTTTCAATTTTTAAACGGGCACCTGAGCTTAAAATATTTTTATTTGCCGTATTAGGGATAGAATTTTTACTTGGCCTTTCCTCCTTCTTTGCCAGTAATTTCATGAATATTCTTCTTTTCTCCATTATTGCTTATTCTTCCATCAGCAGAAAAATTTCATATTGGCAGGGAATTCTATTTACAATCATGGCAGGAGTATTATTTCATTTTGCTGTATTATGGACAGCGAGTAAGAAAGATTACCGTGCATATATAAGCCAGGGACAACGGACCCAATCTGTAAATGTATCTAAAGATGCAGCCCGTAATAAATTACTTGAGTTGATCGTGAAGGTTGATGCGAAAACCTATAATAATGCTATTGAAGATATGGTTAACAGGATAGGTTATGTTCAATATTTTGCTGCGGCAGTAAGGTTTGTACCGGAGAAGATCCCTTTTGAAGAAGGTAAGGTATATCTTGATGCGATCAGCCATTATCTTGTTCCCAGGTTTATTAACCCGGATAAAGAAATACTTGATGACAGTAAGCATACAAATAAATATACCGGGCTCGGGGTGAGCGGAAGGATACAGGGAACTTCATTTAGCCTGGGAAGTTTTGCAGATGCATATATTGATTTTGGGCCCATCTTTATGTTTGTTCCTATTTTCCTGTTTGGATGTATGATTGGTTTTTTCTTTAAGAAACTCTGCAAAAAAAATTTGTGGGGTGCTATTCTTACAGGTCCTTTCTTTTTGCTGATCAATATCTATGGTGCTGATACAACCAAGGCGCTTGGTTTTGTGCTCATATATTTCCTCGTTATATACATTGTGAACCGTTCCCTGATAAATTTAATTGATCCGATGATGCGCAAGGGAGCCAAGCATCCGGGATTATGAAGCCTGTTGTCTTTCTCAATTCTCATCCCATCCAGTATTTTGTTCCATTATACCAGCAGATCCATGCAGGCACAGGTATAGATCTAACAGTTTTATATTGTTCTGATGAAAGTGTTACAGGTAAACTGGATAAAGGTTTTGGTAAAGAAGTAAAATGGGATATACCGTTACTGGATGGGTATAAATGGCAGTTAATAAAAAACCGTTCCTGGAAACCTTCTATCCACAAGGGCTTCTGGGGCTTATTTAATCCGGGTATCATTTCTTTTCTTTATAAGCAACCAAGATCAATTCTAATTGTTCATGGGTGGGCTTATAGTACCAACCTGATGGCATTGATATTCGGGAGGATGTTTGGACATACTGTATGTCTCCGCACAGAAACCCCCTATAACCAGGAATTACAGAAGAACCGTTTTATAACTTTCTTCAAGCACATATACCTGAGGTTTTTGTTTTTGTTTGTAAAAAAGTTTCTTTACATAGGTAACCAGAATAAATTATTTTATAAAGCGCTTGGTATCGGGGAGAACAGGATGCTGTTCACTCCTTATGCAGTTGATAACAGGCGTTTTCGTGAAATATTAAATTCTGTGACGATAGAAAATGCCAGGCGATCCATTGGCTTACCGGTTGATAAAAAAATCATACTCTTTTCAGGAAAATATATACAGAAGAAAAGGCCGCTTGATCTGCTGATGGCTTTTAATGAACTGGGAGATAAATCTGATCTTTTATTGGTAATGCTGGGTGAAGGAGAATGCAGGCATGAAATGGAAATCTACATACAAAAAAATGACCTTACTGATAAGGTTGTACTGACCGGGTTTATTAATCAAACCCGCATACCTATATATTATCGTTCAGCCGACATATTCGTGATGTGTTCCGGTTTGGGAGAAACCTGGGGGCTGTCTGTAAATGAAGCTATGAATTTCGGATTGCCTGTGATCGTCTCTGATACATGCGGCTGTGCCTATGACCTGGTTGAAGAATCTGTTACCGGTGCTGTTTTTGAAACAGGGAACATTATGCAGATCACAGGATTGCTGCAGAATTACTTTAATAAATCAGTGGATGAAAAAGCATACATGAAACAGGCGGTCATTAACAGGATAAATGGTTATAGTTATGAAAATATCATTGCCGCTATAAAAGAAATAGCATGACAGCCTCTGCAAAAACAAGGCTTATGATCTTTAATGATTGTTTTTACCCGGCATATAAAGCCGGGGGGCCGGTACAATCATTGAGCAACCTGGTTGTGGCACTTCAGCATGAGTATGATATATATGTTGTAACAGGTTCAAAAGATCTGAATGATGATAAACCTGTAGCTGAGAAGACAGACCAGTGGATACAAGTGCTGTTGCCAGGGGCCGATTTGCCTGTACATGTATGGTATGCGGAAAAGGTAGATATGAGCACTTCGGTTATAAGGTCTATCATAAAGCAGATCATCCCGGAGGTCGTTTACCTGAATGGTGTATTTTCTTACCGGTACTTTTTATTACCAATCATCACGTTGAGGAAAATAAAGATAGTAGTATGTCCGAGAGGGATGTTGCAACGTGGAGCTTTGTCGGGCAAGTGGCTTAAAAAGAAGATATACCTTGGGTTGCTTAAGTTATCAGGATGGATGAAAAATATTCATTGGCATGCAACCAATGAGGAAGAAGCGGAAGACATAAAAAGAATATTTGGTAAAAACGCTGTTGTGACCATTGCTTCAAATGTACCCCGTAAGCCATTGGAAAAAATTACAGATCCCACAAAACAGGAAGGGAATTTGAGAATTGTTTATTTATCGTTGATTGCGGCAAAAAAGAACCTGCTGCCTCTTATCCATATCATAGCAGCAGAAAAAAATATCTCCCTGGATATTTATGGACCTATAAAGGATGCCTCATATTGGGATGAATGCCGCAATGCCATTGCATCGGCAAAAGGCAAAGTGAATTATATGGGCGATGTAAAGCCTGCAGAAGTGCAGGCTGTTTTCTCCAGGTATGATGCTTCAATACTATTGACCAAGGGCGAAAATTTTGGTCATGCCATTTATGAAAGCCTTAGTTCGGGTAGACCTGTAATCACCAGCTATTTTACACCGTGGACACAACTGACCGACAAATGTGCGGGATGGAACGTTGATATTACCAGTGAATCTGAGATCATTTCCTGTTTAAATCATATTTGCTATATGAAGAATGATGTCTTTAAAAAGTATTGCTATGGTGCATATGAACTGGCAAGGGAATATTATTCAGGAACTCTTGATATAAGCAGTTATTCCAGGATGTTATCTGCAAAAAAATAATTATAAAATCCCCAGGCCTTCCAGGGCAATAGTAAAAGTTTAAATAAATATTAAGTTGAATAATCTTTGGATAATAATGCCCGTATATAATGAAGAAAGAGCAATCAGGTATGTACTTGAAGAATGGCAGCAGGCCCTTTTGAATTTCAAATTTAATTATACTTTTTGCATTTTGAATGATGGTTCAACTGACAACACGCTTGATATCATTAATAAAGTGCAACATGATTTTCCACAAATAAAAATCGTAAATAAAGAAAACAGCGGGCATGGGCAAACCTGTGTTTATGGGTACAGGCTGGCACTGGATAATGGGGCTGACTGGATATTTCAAATTGATTCTGACGGACAATGCGATCCCCGCTATTTCAGGGATTTTGTACAAAATGCCAATGAATATTATGCAGTATATGGCGTACGAAAGTCACGTGATGATGGCTTCCAGAGAATAGTTGTTTCCAAATTCGTAGTGTTGTTTGTTTTTGCTGCAACAGGCGTTTGGGTAAGAGATAGTAATGTTCCTTATCGTTTAATTCATTCAACAGTGATGAAGGAAATTGTTGATAAAATACCGCAGGATTTTCATCTTGCAAATATTCTTGTTGCTGTTTTAACGAAGAAGCATACCAACGTAAAATGGACCAACATACATTTCAGGAACCGGATGGGTGGTCTTGCCAGTGTAAAAACATTTTCTTTTATAAAACATGGGTTCAGGTTGTTTAAACAATTGAAAAAAGCGGCAGTTAAATAATGCGGTCATCATTCAATATTAATAGACCAGGTTATTTTGAAACGATTTTTGTACCCGGTTTAATTATCCTTTTTTTCCTGGTTAACCTGGTTACCATTACGTGGCATCCTTCTGTGTGGATAGATGAGGTCTCTTATACAGATCCTGCAATGAATTTTGTTTTGGGGAAAGGGTTCACCTCAACAGCATGGGCAGGCCAGGGTAGTACTGAATTCTGGGCAAGCAATGCTCCCCTTCATCAATATTTATTGATCCCATGGCTTAAGATTTTTGGCACATCGCAAACTGCTGCCAGGTCTGTAAATCTCTTTTATTTTTCGATATCATCTATTCTTCTTTGGAAGTGGTCCCGCAACTTCAATATTGTTAGTACGTCTTTTGGCAGAATATTATTGATCATTCTATTCTGGAGCGGTTACATGATCTCTTATATTTACCGGGATGGCAGGCCGGATTGTATTACGTTGTTGTTAGCTGTCTGTATTTTATATTCGGTTTTCATTCCTGATAACAAGCGAAGAAAATTGTATATATGCCTCACTGGCATATTAAGTCCTGTTGCGGGTGTACAACTTCCTCCATATATAGTTATTGTAATGGCGATCGGTTTTTTCTTTGTTAAAGACAGGCTTGCTCTTTTTAGGATTGGATTTTTATATATAGCAAGTGTTTTGGCAGGGCTGGTTTTGTTGATGTTTTTTTTATATCTGAATGGTAGTTTGTATACTTTCCTGACGCAAACTTTCGCCTCTGGATTTACCATTACGGGAGATATGGCCCAAATGGCAGTATATAAGGATAGCCGGACGACCGGGAGGATTTCTGCGAGAATGAGTGATTTATTACATTTTTACAAATTGTACCGGGAGGATATTTCAGCTTTCATTTTACTTGTATTTAATACGATCGCTGTTCTTTTTACAAATAAAAACATGCGCAGCGGAAAATATTTGCGGTATACGTTACTCATTTCATTTATCATCCCACCGGCAATGTTAGTTTTAGGCAGATACCCATTTTATTATTCCTGGATGGGGTATCTCATAATTATTATTACAAGTGTTTTGATCATTGAAAACGCAGGTAATAAACTAATATCTTCAACAGGGGTTTTAGCCTGTGTTATATCGATATTAATAGGATTTCCATTACGGTTATTCGATGCCGCCCAAAAAAAAGATACAGAGCAAAAAAATATATATGCCTTTATAGCGCAAAAAATTTCATTATCGGATACTTTGCTTGGAGAAAACATGGTATATTATGCAGCAAAGAGATACGCCGGAAAATATTATTCTCCGGCATATTCAGGAGGGAGAGGGCTGCCATTATTCCCGGCTGAAGAAAAGAAATCTGTTAATACTTTAATCGTGTCGCCGGATAATTATAAAAAGATAATTGCTAAAGTAGGAGGAGAATGGCGGGTAACTGATTCACTTACATTTCCTGAATTGTACCTGTATAGAAAAATAAGATGATCTATTTACAGTAACTAAAAAATAAATTTCCTGTAACCTCTGGTTACTATTATAACAATGCCACTGAATTTCCTGAAACATCGTCCTTTTTTATTTTTTGTAATAAAGTTTATTTTACTATTTGCTATATTGTATTATGGCACTTTGGCAATGATCGGGCTTTCTGTGCCTGGCGGCCATTACAGTAAGTTTGTTGATAATTACCTGGATTATGTAAGTTGGATACGAAGTTCTTTATTGCATGGTTCAAAACAGGTATTGTCATTATTTGGGGTTAAGACCTACCTGGCCAGTGATTATAATTTGCGCCAGGTAAATGGAAGGGGAATTCGCCTGGTGTATGAATGTGTTGGTTATGGAGTGATGAGTTTCTGGATTGCTTTTGTAGTAGCTTCTGAAGGCAGGTGGTTGAAAAAAATACTTTGGATAGTTGGAGGCCTCTTATTCATTTGGGTGTTGAATATTACCAGGCTCAGTCTTTTGTTGGTAGCAACGAATAAAGGATGGCCAATGCCTCTGGGATGGGATCATCATACATGGTTTAATATTTTTGCATATTTATTTATTTTTATTTTTATGTTCCTTTTCAATCGCAACAATGAACCGGTGCAGCCAAAAAAATAATTATGTCAACCGACCTGTCTGTATATGATAATAGCTGGTATAAACCGGGTGGGATACTAAAGCGGTTTTGCTGGTACTGGGTCAACACGATCTTTTTTAAAACAGGATTATTTCCATTCTATGGTTTGAAAAGATCGTTCCTGCGTTTATTTGGCGCAAAAATTGGAAAGGGAGTGGTCATCAAGCCGTTTGTGAATATAAAGTATCCGTGGTTGCTTGAAATGGGAGACCATATCTGGGTTGGAGAACATGTGTGGATAGATAACCTGGGAAAAGTAACTATTGGAAATAATTCATGTCTTTCACAGGGTGCGTTCCTGCTGACAGGGAATCATGATTATACTAAAAAGGCTTTTGATCTTGTTGTTAAACCGATCACGCTGGAAGAAGGAGTGTGGATCGGGGCCAATGCAGTGGTTTGCCCGGGTGTTGTTTGCAGTACCCATTCAATACTTACGGTTGGATCTATTGCAACATCGGGCCTTGGCGCTAACGGGATTTACAGTGGTAACCCCGCGGTGAAAATAAAGGATCGGGTTTTTGAACTATAATATATTTTTGTTTTGCATTCTATAAAAGTTTGCAACTGAAACAGCTGCTTATAATCATGAAAGTTTCTATCATAACAGTAACATACAATTCAGGTAAATACCTGGCTGATTGTATTGAATCTGTTATTAAACAACAATATAACGATATTGAACATATTATTGTTGATGGCAAGTCAACTGACAATACAGTTGCAGTCATCAAACAATACGAATCTCATATCACAAAATGGATATCTGAAACAGATCGTGGTATGTATGATGCGATCAATAAGGGAATGCTGATGGCCACCGGGGATGTCATAGGAATACTTAACAGTGACGATATACTGGATTCGGATGATGTGATCTCATGTATTGTGAATGCCTTCAAAGAACAGGGTGTTGATACCGTTTATGGAGACCTGGAATATGTTGATCCGGACGATACTGACCGTGTGTTTAGAATATGGAAGGGAAGGCCATTCAAAAGGTACCGTTTCAGGTATGGCTGGATGCCTGCCCATCCTACGTTCTATATCAAAAGGTCATTGATTGATCGCTGTGGTTTTTATGAGAACCATTATTTTACAGCGGCCGATTATGAATTCATGGCACGGTATCTTTATAAGAACAGGGTTAGCGCTTATTACCTGCCGAAACTAATTGTAAGAATGAGAATCGGGGGGCAGAGTAATAAAAATTTCCGCCAGCGTTTCCGGGCAAACCGGAGGGATTATCTTGCAATGAGAAAGAATAAGATCCCATTTGCTTTTTTTGTTTCAATCCTGAAACCCCTGATCAAACTTAACCAGTTCTTTAAAAAGTGACTATGTCCGTATACTCTTATGATGCATGAAAAAGCTAACTTAGAGTATGTTTTCCCTCTTTAAAAATAAACAACCAAAGGATCCAGGGGAAAGTTATTTCCCCATCACAACCGATATCCATTCGCATATCCTGCCGGGAATTGATGATGGTTCACCGGACGTGGAAACTTCAATAACACTTATCAGCGGGCTGATGGAACTGGGCGTTACAAGATCTGTTGCAACGCCGCATATCATAAGCGATATGTACCGTAACGATGCAGGTACTATTGATGCTGCATTAACTGTTTTGAAGAGCGAACTGGTAAAAAGGAAAATTGAATTTGATGTTTCTGCTGCTGCTGAATACATGCTGGATGCATATTTTTTTGAACTGCTGCAACAGAAAACAAAAATGCTCACGATAGCGGGCAATATTATCCTTACAGAGTTTTCTTATGCAAGTATGCCCAACAGCCCGGAGCAGATGTGTTTTGCCATCATCACTGAAGGGTATTCACCGATCTTGGCACATCCTGAACGCTATCCATATTATTACGACGATTATAAGATATTTCACCGCCTTAAAGACCTAGGGTTTTTATTGCAGGTAAATCTTTTGTCACTCACGGGTTATTATGGTAAGGAAGCAATGAAAGCAGCAACCTATATGCTGAAGAATGACCTTGTATCTTATGTTGGAACGGATATGCACCATGAAAGGCACCTTGCAGGATTGAAGCAGGCAGTTGATAAAAATGTTTTCAGCAAATACCTGGCAGATAAAGAATGGAATAAGTTTTAATAAGGTAGAAGGTGTAAGGCTTAAGGCTTAAGGTGAAAGGTTGGTAGAAGGGATAAGATATATGTTAGCTTCGGGAAGGCTTGGCTGTAGTTCTCAAAAATTTTAAAAACGTGATCAACATAGCCCGTACCTCATTTAATAGTTTATTAGTGTATTCATATTCTTCTTTGGTAATGTAATTCAATTCCAACGCGGCAAAGCAACAATAATCCGATTCATTTGTTGAACCTAATGAATTGTCTAAAAAGCGGGCGAAGTCTTTATTAGTATACCTTCCACAGCCTTCAACAATATTTAATGGAATAGATAATGCTGCTCTTAATAATTGGGATGTTAACTCGTAACGCTCTTCTTTCGGGAATTTTACTGCGATATTTTTCTTGACATGCAGATATAACCCATGTGATTTTTTCCAGACATCCAACTTTTTATAATCTATCATAAGGTAGAAGTTCATAGGCTAAGGTAAACGGCTACACATAAAAAGTTGTGGGTTTAACTCATCATAATTCCGGTGATTTTCTTTCACCTTATACCTTTCACCCTACACCTTAGATCTTCCACTCCACGATCTCATTCTCCCATTCATTTTTGAACGGTGTAGTTATCTTGATATAATTATCCGTATAACCTTCCATCATCCCGTTTTTATTGAGGTGCTCGAATAAGACCTTTCTTGTTTGCCCGATATGCTTTTCAGTGAAGGACTGCATTTTTGTATAACTGATATTCCTCAATATCTTATTCCTTTCATGCCTTGTATGTACTGGTACCACCGGGCCGAGGGTAAGTGCATGTGTATTATCTCTTTCAGAATAAGTGAATACATGGAGGTAGGAAATATCGAGTGTCTGCAGGAAATCTGCTGTTTCTTTAAAGTCATTTTCTGTTTCACCAGGGAAGCCAACAATAACATCCACACCGATACAGCAATGAGGCATCAGCATTTTTATCAACCCAACCTTCTCCGCATATAATTCCCTTCTATAACGGCGGCGCATGTCAGCCAGTACTTTATTACTCCCGCTTTGTAATGGTATATGAAAATGAGGCATGAATCTTTTTGAATTGCTTACGAATTCGATCAGTTCATTGCTCAACAGGTTTGGCTCTATAGATGATATCCTGAACCTTTCAATACCTTTGATATTGTCAAGTTCTTTTACCAGGTCAAAGAAATTCTCTTCATTTTTTTTGCCGCCTGAAAATCCTTTACCAAAATCTCCCAGGTTGATACCCGTCAATACGATCTCCTTTGTCCCACCTTCGGCAATACTTCTTACATTATTCAAAACATTATTGATACTATCGCTCCGGCTTTTACCTCTTGCCATGGGTATAGTACAGAAGCTGCAATTGTAATCGCAGCCATCCTGCACTTTTAAGAATACACGCGTACGCTCGTGTAATGAATGAGAAGCAGTGAAGAGGTTCACGTCATCAATATCGCAGCTGCAGATCTTTGCCGGGTCATTTTTGCTGATCTCTTTCAGGTGTGAACTGATATTGAATTTTTCAGCAGCGCCTAAAACAAGATTGACGCCTGGTATCGCTGCGATCTCTTCCGGTTTTAATTGTGCATAACACCCGGTAATAACAACCATCGCTTCGGGTGCCTTGCGCTGTATACGGCGCACGAGCTGGCGGCATTCTTTATCCGCATTGTCTGTCACCGAACAGGTATTTATCACGTACAAGTCTGCTACTTCATCAAACTCCTTTTTGACGAAGCCGTCATTTTCCAGCATCCGGCCAATGGCGGTGGTTTCGCTGAAATTCAGCTTGCAGCCCAATGTATGTAAAGCCACTGTTTTTTTCACGGCGCAAAGATAAGAAAAAGGTAAAAGGTAGAAGGTACAAGGCAGAAGGCAGAAGGTGTATGGCCTTTACCCTATGCCTTTTACCTTTTACCTATATTTGCTTGTGCAAAGAAGATACTTACCTTTTATTGCCCTGGTTGCCGCTGCATTGCTGCTGTTTTGGATCAAAAAGAACCAGCGGGGCAAACCTGCACCTGCTCCTGTTAACATAGAGGTACCGGTATATAATACCGAACCCATCGATCGCAATACAACAAATATTGTATATAGTAAACATGCCCATTGCAGGATGGATTGCCGGCATATTGATGAAACTGAAGTAAAGGAGATATTAAAACAGGGTACTATCAATTATGATAAAGTTGAAGAAAGCGATAAAGGAAAAACATATCCATTGGAAGGCGTTACGCACGACAGGCAACATGTGAGGATCGTATTTGCACCGCATGAGAATGAGCTGGTGGTTGTAACAGTGATCGACCTGGATAAAGAATGGCCGTGCAACTGTAATTAACAGTTTTACAAGATTTAGGTTGTTTAATTTTGATTAAGTATTTAATTTGGTACCGTTTAAGCGTGTAATGAAATGAAGATAAAATCACTGTTGGCAAAACCCTTTGCCAACTATATTCACAGGCAGGTAAAAAAGGAGATGACCAGTGCAGTTGCTGACCAACAAAATATTTTTAACCAGCTTATTAAGACGGCTTCAAAGACAGAATTTGGTAAGGACCACCAATTCTCATCCATCAAAACACACGAAGATTTTGTAAAGCTTGTCCCCATCAGGGATTATGAAGCATTCAGGCCTTATATCGATAAAATAAAGCAGGGGAAACATAATGTTTTATGGAAAGGCGTGCCGATCTATTTTGCAAAAACAAGCGGTACTACCAGTGGTGTTAAATACATACCGATCACGAAAGATTCCATTCCCAATCATATCAATACAGCCCGCAACGCATTGTTGTGTTATATGGCCGAGACAGGCAATGTAAAATTTGCCAACGGAAAGCTCATATTCCTGAGTGGTTCACCGGTGCTTGAAAGAGTGGGAGGCATTCCAACAGGAAGGCTAAGTGGTATCGTTAACCACCATGTTCCAAAATACCTCCGTGCAAACCAGCTTCCGTCTTTTGAAACAAATTGTATTGAGGACTGGGAAGAAAAACTTGATAAGATCGTTGATGAGACCATTGCACAGGACATGACACTGATCAGCGGTATTCCACCATGGATGCAGATGTATTTTGATAAACTCGTTGAAAGATCAGGTAAACATATCGGCGAACTGTTCCCCAACTTCAGTGTAATGGTACAGGGTGGCGTTAATTTTGAACCTTATAAAGCCAAACTAACGGAAAGCATTGGTCGTAATATCGATGTGATCGAATTGTTTCCTGCCAGCGAAGGTTTTTTTGCTTTCCAGGATTCTCAAAAAGAACCCGGTATGTTGCTTAATACCAACAGTGGTATCTTTTATGAATTCATCCCGCTGGCAGAGGTGAATAATGAAAACCCGACAAGGCTTACATTAAAAGATGTAAAAGCGGGAGAAAATTATGCACTTATCATCAGTACAAACGCCGGGCTTTGGGCATATAATATCGGTGATACAGTTAAATTCGTTTCTACAGATCCTTATCGTCTTGTTGTAAGCGGAAGGATAAAACATTATATCTCTGCTTTTGGTGAACACGTGATCGTGGAAGAAGTTGAATCTGCCATGCTTGCCGCAGTAAAAGAAGAGAACATCAAACTTATCGAATTTACTGTTGCACCACATATCAGTACCGATGATGGCAAGAGTTACCATGAATGGTTCATTGAATTCGAGAACATGCCAAATGACATGGAAGCCTTTGCAAAAAAGATCGATGATAACCTTCGTCAGAAAAATGTATACTATGATGACCTGGTCTCTGGCCATATCCTCCAGCCACTGAAAATAACAGCGGTGAGGAAGAATGGATTCGTGGATTATATGAAAAGCGTTGGCAAACTGGGCGGACAGAATAAAGTTCCCCGCCTGGGTAATGACCGTAAAATCGCCGATGCATTGCTCCCCTTTGTAATAATGAAAGAAGCATTTGCCCGATCTCACTAAACCACATTTTAGCAAATCAGATGAAGCTTGCAACAATTATTACTGTAAATTGCCGCACATATATTGATTAATTTAATTTAACTCTATGGCAGAAGCGCATGCTAAAAAACGCATAGCCATTTTTGGATCTACGGGATCAATAGGAACACAGGCATTGGAAGTTATCAGGACCTATCCCGACCTTCTTGAGGTGGAGATATTGACAGCCCAGACAAAAGAGGACCTTCTCATAGCACAGGCTTTGGAATTCAGACCCAATGCCGTAGTGATCGGAGAAGAAAAGAAATATGAAAAAGTAAAGGCAGCGCTTGCTTCAACTGATATAAAGGTTTTTTGTGGTGAAGAAGCACTGGAAGAGGTTGCCGATTTCGATACATATGATATTATGCTCGCAGCCATTGTTGGCTTCGCAGGTTTAAAACCAACGCTGAAAGCAGTATCAAAGGGAAAGATGATCGCCCTTGCCAATAAAGAAACTTTGGTAGTTGCCGGCGATATTGTGATGAAGACCGCACTCGAAAAAAGAGCGCCGATCATTCCGGTTGACAGTGAACATTCAGCCATATTTCAATGTCTTGTCGGTGAATCAAGGAACCCGATAGAAAAGATCATACTCACTGCAAGTGGCGGACCTTTCCTGGGCAAGAAACCAAACTTTCTTGTGAATGTAAAACGGGATCATGCCCTGCAGCATCCAAACTGGAGCATGGGTGCAAAGATCACGATCGATTCTGCAACGCTGATGAACAAAGGACTTGAGATGATCGAAGCAAAGTGGTTATTCAACCTCGAACCTCACCAGGTGGAAGTGGTGATACACCCGCAAAGTATCATTCACAGCATGGTGCAGTTTGAAGACGGAAGTATCAAAGCACAGATGGGATTGCCGGATATGAAGTTGCCCATTCAATATGCACTTTGTTTTCCCGAGCGTATGAAAAGCAGTTATCCAAGAATGAATTTCAGGAAATATCCTGCATTGAATTTTGAGGAACCGGATTATAAAACATTCAGGAATCTTGGCCTTGCAACTGAAGCATTGCAGAAGGGCGGTAATATGGCCTGCATATTAAATGCTGCAAACGAAATTGCGGTATGGGCATTTCTGAAGAACAGGATCGGCTTCCTCGATATCACTGCCGTAGTTGAAAAGACAATGCAACAGATAAGCTTTATAGAAAAGCCAACATTGCAGGAATATTTTGACAGCGATGGCGAGGCCCGTAACTTTGCGGCCAACCTGATGAAACTATAAAAATGTTTAATAGGTTTAATAGGTTCAATAAGTTCAAGTTGAATATAATATCCGAACCTGTTAAACATCTTAAACGTGTTGAACCTTTTGAACATTAAACTTATGACTTTATTAGCAATTGATTGGGGTAGCGTGGGTTTGAAAGCAGCTCAATTATTATTATCACTTTCCATACTTGTTGTATTGCATGAATTCGGGCATTACATCACTGCAAAATGGTTCAAATGCAGGGTAGATAAATTCTACCTTTTCTTTGATCCATGGTTCTCCCTGTTTAAAAAGAAAGTTGGTGAAACAGAATATGGTATTGGCTGGCTTCCTTTGGGCGGTTATGTAAAGATCGCTGGCATGGTTGATGAAAGTATGGACAAGGAACAACTCAAACTTCCGCCACAGCCATGGGAATTCAGGAGCAAACCGGCATGGCAGCGGTTGATCATCATGATCGGGGGTGTAACTGTAAATATCCTTCTTGCATTTATAATCTATGCCGGTATATTAATGGTATGGGGAGAGAAGAAAGTCCCGGCATCTTCTTTAAGAGATGGGATCACTTTCAATGATTCTATTTTCAATGACCTTCATTTTAAGAACGGTGACAAGATATTGGCGATCGACAGAAAACCTGTGGAAGAATATGGTGATATCTTAAGAAGGTTACTGATTGTTGACAGCACTGTTTCCATTGAAAGGGAAGGCAAGCCAATGGAACTAAAAATGCCTGTTGACCTGATCGGCAAGCTTGTAGAAAAAAAGAAAAAAACAGATGGCCCGCTGATCAGCCCAAGGGTTCCGGTGATCGTACTGGATGTTGCAGATACGAGCAAAGCATATAAGGCGGGATTGAGAAATTCTGATATTATTATCAGCGTTGACAGCACGCCTACAAAATTCTTCGATGAGTTTGAAGCAACCATGCTGAAAAGAAAAAAAGGTGATACGGTTGACCTGTCGGTTAAACGTCACGACAGTATCATTCACATTTCAACAGTTTTGATTGATAAAGGAAAGGTCGGTTTCAATCCTCCCCGTGCATTTGAAACTTTCGATAGCCTCGGCATTTTTAAATTCACTGTCAGAAAATATGGTTTCTTCGAAGCATTTCCTGCAGGTGTAAGAAGAGCGGGAACTGAGTTGAAATTCTATATCGACCAGTTCAGGAAAATATTATCACCCGAAACGGGCGCATATAAAGGTGTTGGTGGATTCAAGGCCATGGGCTCGGTATTCTCAGGAACAGAATGGGACTGGGAACATTTCTGGACCATCACTGCATTCTTTTCTATTGTACTTGCATTCATGAACCTCTTGCCAATACCTGCACTCGATGGCGGTCATGTATTGTTCACTTTGATCGAAATGATAACGGGGCGCAGGCCAAGTGAAAAATTCCTGGAATATGCACAGATAGCAGGAATGGTATTGCTGCTTGCATTGATGTTATATGCAAATGGCAATGATTGGTTCGGATGGGGAAGGGGGAAGTAGTTTGAGGTTTGAGGTTTGAGGTTTGAAGTTCATGGTTGCACAACTGTACAAGAGTGCGACCTGCCTGCCGGCAGACAGGCGCCATTGAAGCCGGGTAAAGTTCTGCAGCCGGTTACATAAAATAAATCCCATTTAAATATATTACTACAGCAATCCAAACGGTTGCTGTATTTTTGTTTTATGCGTAAAACGCTCAATATACTCGCAAACTCTTTGCGGCTTACCTTCCAGGAATTGAGGGTTAATAAACTGCGCACAGCGCTGAGTTTAACCGGTGTTGCATTTGGCATCTTCTGTATCATCATTGTACTTGCCATTGTTAATAGTTTTGAGCGGAACATACAATCCGAAGTAAAAACGCTTGGAAGCAATACGATCTATATTGATAAGTGGGATTACAGCGGTGGACCGGATCAGCCTTTCTGGAAATTCAGGGCAAGGCCAACAATGAAATACGAAGAAGCAGGACTTGTAAAAGAACGTTCACACCTGCTGGATGATATTGCATACCTGATGCAGACAGGAGGGAATATTTCAACAAGAGAACAGGTGATCGACAATGCAGTTGTATATGGCATTACTGAAGCACAGATGACGATACAACCGTTGAGTTTTGCGTCAGGGCGTTTTTTTTCAAACAGTGAATTCAATGCAGGAAGCCCGGTATGTTTGATAGGTTTTACAAATGCTGAAGATCTTTTCGGAACAACCGAAAGGGCATTGGGCAAGCAGATAGAGATAAAGGGAAAGAAAGTGACGATCGTTGGGGTGATCAAAAAAGAAGGAACGAATTTCATCGGTTGGGATTACGATAAATGCGTGATGTTCCCTTACAAGTTCACCAGGCAGATCTATGAAGAGGATTTCAGTAACCCGATACTTATCGCAAAAGGCAAGGAGGGTGTTACAACAGCTGCTTTGATGGATGAACTGAAAGGCATCATGCGCCAGGTCCGCCGGTTATCGCCAACACAGGAAGATAATTTTTCTCTCAACAGCGTGGAGGCGTTCAGCCAGGCATTATCATCTTTCTTTGTAACGTTGAATATTGTTGGTTCTATCATTGGAGGTATCAGCCTTATTGTTGGAATGTTCAGTATTGCAAACATCATGTTCGTTACAGTAAAAGAAAGAACATCCGTGATCGGGTTGAAAAAAGCGATCGGTGCAAAGAAGAGAAGCATCCTTTTTGAATTTTTGCTGGAAGCAACATTATTATGTCTTATCGGCGGTGGTTTTGGATTGTTCTTTGTGTGGATCACAACCCTGATCATCACGGGACTTGCAAACTTTCCCGTATATATATCTATCCCCATGCTGATCGTTACCATCATTATTTGCCTTGTTGTAGGCATTCTCGCCGGTATCATACCGGCATCAAGGGCAGCGAAGCTAGATCCTGTAGTTGCAATAAGAAGTTGACGGGTTGATATAGTTGATAAGGTTAACAAGGTTGCATAACTTTGTCAACTTATTAACTGGTAAACTTTGATAACTATACTCGCCATAGAATCTTCCTGCGATGAAACAGCGGCATCGGTCAGTATCGATGGGCGCATTGTTTCCAATATCATTGCTTCCCAGAAAGTACATGAGCAATACGGTGGTGTGGTTCCTGAACTTGCCAGCAGGGCGCATATGCAGAACATTGTACCGGTTGTTGATGCAGCTATGAAGCAATCAGGGTTAGGTATGAAAGACCTCGATGCGGTTGCTTTTACGCAGGCGCCCGGGCTTATCGGTGCATTGCTGGTAGGAGGGCAATTTGCAAAATCATTATCTCTTGCGCTGGATATCCCCCTGATCGCTGTACATCATATGCAGGCACATGTGCTGGCAAACCTGATCGATGATCCTAAACCAGCATTTCCATTTTTGTGTTTGACTGTCAGTGGAGGACATACGCAGATCGTAAAATGCAATGCGCCCAATGATATGCAGGTGATAGGTCAAACAATTGATGATGCAGCGGGAGAAGCATTTGATAAATCTGCCAAACTGCTCGGCCTGCCATATCCCGGCGGACCATTGATAGATAAATATGCGAAACAGGGCAATCCTGCGGCTTATAAATTTCCGGAGCCAAGGATCGAAGGGCTTGATTTCAGTTTTTCAGGATTAAAGACATCAATACTTTATTTCTTACAGAATGCGGGCAAGTCGAATGTTTATAAAGAAGAGTTTTTAGTAACAGCCGATGAGAAAAGATCATTCATAGATTATAATCTCCCGGATATATGTGCATCCATACAGGAACGCATCATCAGTATCTTGTTGAATAAACTGAAAAAAGCTGCAGCTGAAACAGGAATAAAGAATATTTGCCTTGCCGGCGGTGTGAGTGCCAATAGTGGTTTACGCAGTGCATTGCAATCTTTAGGAAAAAGATCTGGCTGGAATGTATTTATCCCCGCTTTTGAATACTGTACGGATAATGCAGCTATGATCGCCATCACCGGTTATTATAAATTCCTTGAAAAGGATTTTGCAGCACTGGATATTGCACCAACTGCCAGGGCAGAGTGGTAGGCTTAGTAGTTGATAAAGTTGACATGGTTGAAAGAGTTACAGCATTCAAGTTAATGTAAAAACTATCCATTATTACACTATCAACTATATTAACTTAGTTAACAATATCAACCATATCAACATCAACTATTCAACAAACAACAATTGCCCAATAATTATTTTCAATTCAAGCAATTCATCATTCACCAGGATAACTGTGCGATGAAAGTATGTACCGATGCGTGTGTACTTGGTGCATGGGCTGCTGAAAGGATGAAGGGAAGCCCCGTTAAAAATATACTCGACATTGGTTCCGGTACAGGCCTGTTGAGCCTGATGCTTGCACAGAAGATAAGTGCTTCTATTGATGCAATTGAAATTGATCCCCTGGCTGCAGAACAGGCAAAGGAAAATGTGCTCAATTCAATATGGCATGATAATATTCATGTTATTCAGACAGACCTGCGCAATTTCATCCCGGGAATAAAATATGATCTCATTATTTCCAATCCCCCTTTTTTTGAAGATGACCTGAGATCTGGGAATGAGCAAAAGAATGCTGCAAAGCATGACAGTACCTTGAAATTGCAGGAACTGATCCAGGCTGCAGCGGACCATCTTGACGAAAATGGATGTTTTATTGTATTGCTTCCATTTCACAGGACAGGTTATTTCGAAGAACAGGGTAAAATAAAAAATATGTTTGTGAAGGAAAAGCTATTCATCAGTCAATCGACTGCACATGATCATTTCCGCTCTGTATTGGTACTTGCGAAAAAAGAACAGCCTGTTATTTCAACACATGAACTAACTATTCACGATACTGAAAGAAATTATACTTTCCAGCACATTGGGATCCTAAGCTTAGAATTCCACGTGGACAAGTTGTCGCGGCCGCTTCTATAGTGTCACCTAAATACTAGTGACTCCAGCGTAACTGGACTGGCCACAGTTAGGCCGCAAATGTAATCACACTGGCTCACCTTCGGGTGGGCCTTTCTGCGTTCGCGAGTGGACCCGATAAGCTCATGGAGCGGCGTAACCGTCGCACAGGAAGGACAGAGAAAGCGCGGATCTGGGAAGTGACGGACAGAACGGTCAGGACCTGGATTGGGGAGGCGGTTGCCGCCGCTGCTGCTGACGGTGTGACGTTCTCTGTTCCGGTCACACCACATACGTTCCGCCATTCCTATGCGATGCACATGCTGTATGCCGGTATACCGCTGAAAGTTCTGCAAAGCCTGATGGGACATAAGTCCATCAGTTCAACGGAAGTCTACACGAAGGTTTTTGCGCTGGATGTGGCTGCCCGGCACCGGGTGCAGTTTGCGATGCCGGAGTCTGATGCGGTTGCGATGCTGAAACAATTATCCTGAGAATAAATGCCTTGGCCTTTATATGGAAATGTGGAACTGAGTGGATATGCTGTTTTTGTCTGTTAAACAGAGAAGCTGGCTGTTATCCACTGAGAAGCGAACGAAACAGTCGGGAAAATCTCCCATTATCGTAGAGATCCGCATTATTAATCTCAGGAGCCTGTGTAGCGTTTATAGGAAGTAGTGTTCTGTCATGATGCCTGCAAGCGGTAACGAAAACGATTTGAATATGCCTTCAGGAACAATAGAAATCTTCGTGCGGTGTTACGTTGAAGTGGAGCGGATTATGTCAGCAATGGACAGAACAACCTAATGAACACAGAACCATGATGTGGTCTGTCCTTTTACAGCCAGTAGTGCTCGCCGCAGTCGAGCGACAGGGCGAAGCCCTCGGCTGGTTGCCCTCGCCGCTGGGCTGGCGGCCGTCTATGGCCCTGCAAACGCGCCAGAAACGCCGTCGAAGCCGTGTGCGAGACACCGCGGCCGGCCGCCGGCGTTGTGGATACCTCGCGGAAAACTTGGCCCTCACTGACAGATGAGGGGCGGACGTTGACACTTGAGGGGCCGACTCACCCGGCGCGGCGTTGACAGATGAGGGGCAGGCTCGATTTCGGCCGGCGACGTGGAGCTGGCCAGGGAAAG
>JADMIO011694139.1_pt1 | contig 61821 bp, 45 predicted proteins | sample 8958161 | NCBI WGS metagenome assembly JADMIO01 (sample SAMN16585339, study PRJNA669376) | soil metagenome | isolation source: Crop rotation soil | place: USA: Cullars Rotation, Alabama | collected 2011
CGCGACAACTTGTCCACGTGGAATTCTAAGCTTAGGATCCCAATGTGCTGGAAAGTTCGTATCAACTCGCATTGCGTAGACCAACCGTCCATGGCCTGCGCTCCGTTCGCTTGCACCGCCTGTTCCCACAACCCAGTCGCCCTCTTCGGCAAGTTCAACGACGTTTCGCGGCTTTGTTGGGCCATTGCGGAATTTGCAGCGGCAGAGAGTACACACACCGTAATACGGGTTGGGGGCGTGGCCGTTGTCGTGTTCAACGACATACGAAAAGAGTCTCGGGTCGGGAGGCATGGTGCCACTTTATAGCGACGCGGCAATCGCCGCACGAACGCGATTCGATTATTCGCGCATAAGGTGCAGGAGTTTCGCGGTACGCATATAGCCGGGATCGTCGTGCATTCGCGCCGGATGAAGCGTTGGCAATACCTTCCATTCGCGTTTTTGGCCGTTGACCGTATGAGTGACCGTCCACCAAGTCTGGTGATCGAGCCAGTATCCGAACGTTCGACCGCGGACTGCATAATGAAGCGGCCACACGTTATCAGCGCGTGACTTGATTGAGACGGTCCGGTCCGCTTCAGCAATCGTTGCTCCTCTCTTCGTGAAGAGCCGGAGCAGCCCGTGTTCCGCGATGCTGCCAAGCGCTACGATCCGACGCGCCCTCGATTCGACGATCCGTTGCCAAGTCCAATCGGCTTGGATGTCCACATACCGCGAGTAGGTAGCAGCATTTTTATTCAGGATGCTGTCCTTACTCTCATCCCTCCGTGGACCTGAGGCTGCCCCGCGCTGGACGAAACTCGCCCTACAAAGATCCAACAGGACAAGATTTCGCAGTGTCCCTCCGCCGAGGCGAGTCAACGGGCCGTAGTAGTTTTGATCTGGCCGTACGACGTACTCAATGAACCGCTCCTGAAATTCCTGCCATATCCCAGCCGTTCGGTAGACGCCGAGAGGCATGGTCGCGGTGCGGAGAGAAAACTCCCGAATGAACCCGGCGTACGCGGAACCGACGATCAGAATCGTCTCTGGCGCGATCCAGTTTTCACAAAGAAGATCCGGCACCCACGGCAGAATATCGTCCGCGCTTACCATCGCCTGTTGCGCACCTACCGCGCCGGGGGCGGCGAGACATTCCGGCGGCTGAATGCTCCGCTGCCTTGCCGGCGATTCAAACCAGATGGCGTCGTTAATCTTGTCGGTCATCGGATCATCTTGTGCCAGCTTCCTGCACTCACTTCATCACCAGGCGCTGCAGGAACCAGTAGATGCGTTGGGCGCTTCGTCATGACCGGATGGCAATGCGTGCAAATCGGGATCAGTGCTGCGCATAAGACAAGACGTGATGCATCGGACGGCCAATGCCGACGGTTACATACTCGCGCCGGTTCGTGCACGTCCTCGAACTCGCGGCGCGGCGTGGAACCCGCGCTACTCGAAGCCGTCAGAGTATTGCTCGACGCCTACTCGCGGGGCGAAAGACCGCCGGTCGCCGTGCGAAGACGATCGCAAATGGTCAGCCGGCTTTTGACGGCCAACGGCTGAGAAGAACTCCGTCGGCTATGGCCCCGCCGCCAATCCCGGCAGCTGTTCCGAGCGTCGATCCGACACCGCCTGAATTGCCTGCGCGGGCCGCGGATGCGGCGGAGGCCTGTGCCGTGGTTATCACGTTCGTCTGTGCAATCGATGCGGTAGCGGTCTCACCCTGAAATACAGCAGCGACATCGATATGAATGATGCCGCTTGTTGTCGGTGTGATCGATTCCACAGCGGCTCGCCCTGCCGCGTTTGTGATGACCATTACGCTGCGGGCACCCGCAAATGTCGCGTGCTGGCCGCCTCGGATCGAGAAGCGGACGAGAGCGCCCACGATCGGCTGATTCTTACGATCACGAACCTCGACCACTGGCGCGACCGCACTCCGTTGGGCAATGACGTTGACGGCATCCTCACCGGCGAGGACCGCTATGCGCAGCCCCGGCGGCCTCTGTCCGTAGGCAGCTTGGCTGATCGCTCCAAGTACTAGAACGAGTCTGAGCGTCGATGGATGAACGAAGCAGAATGCGCTAGCTCTCATTGTGCGCCAATGAGACGTCCTCGCCTGCTAACGATTCTCGCAAGGGATTCAGCCGCATCGCAAGGGCCGCCGTCGGCGCGCTCGAAGAAGAAGTCGAAATCCCCGGTGGTACCGGCCCCGCTGCAAATCGCGGAGATCCCCGGGGAATCTCTCTCTGTACCGCACGTTTTTGACGAAATGACCATCAATCAGCTCTCTTGGACACGAACGACGGAATACCTGACGCGTACAGATGGCCTGCCGTCCCTTTCAGCAAGGGTTTCTGAGCTCACCATTTTCCCGCGGCACAGCTTCTCAGTCGGACCTGAGAGATGATTCATGCATCCGTGAGAATATGTCGCGCATGGGCGACCCGCTTCTGACGCTCGAAGATGTCATTGCCTTTCTGAACGCCGCTCGCATCCGCGCCACGTACGGAGCGGTTGCCGATGTCACTGGTGGAATTGCTCGTGGTGTTGGTGCAAGGCTGACCGCGATTTACAGCCGGAGCCCTGAAGCGTCATGGGTGGTCAGCAGCGACAGCGGCACGCCAACAGGATACGAAGTCTCCGAGCAGCACCCTGCGCTACTGTCGAACTCAGAGGTGATCATTAGTGGTGCCGAATTGCTGCAGCGAGTGAGAACGTGGAAGGACGGGAAACAGGGACTTATAGAAGCGGGACTTGCAAACGACGCGGCACATTCGACACAACGGGACGTGATGCGTCGGGTTTTTCACGAGTGTCGCGGCGACGAGGAACGCGTTATCGCCTCGTATGCCGCAGCCGAACGGCGGGGCGACGTGCGGCGCACGAGCAACGAACACAATTACTCCCCCGAGCAGTATGCGCGCGCACTCCTGATGGACGGACTCGCGAAAGGCTGGCTGCCACACTTCGACACTCAGGCGTCACTCAGGAAGGCGTCCAATTCGTCGCCACGATTGGCGGCGAAGCAGCCGTCGGTCAGCAGCCCCGCTCAGCCCTCAGTGAGCACTGCACCGCAACTGTCAGTCGATGACCTCGCAGCGTTACGACGCAAGCTGGTGCTGCTCGCCAAGCTTGACCAGCAACCCACTTCAACCGAGGGCATTCGCAAGCGTATCGGTCGACTCTCGCAGACCGGCGGTCCCGTTCCACGGCACATCGCGGCGCTGATGGTCACAATTACCGAGATGCGGAACAGCGCGGAGTACGAATCGAAGGTGCTGTCGCCGTCGGAGTGCACGGCGGTTACCAGTGCGTGGCAAGCAATTCAGGACTGGGCGAAGACGACCCATCGAACGTGAACTCGAATAGGGCCTTGCTGAGACCGATCCCAACGTCATGCGCGAGAGCCAAGTTGTTTTCGCAGACGGTGGGTGTTCTCCAGGAGCAGCCTTTCAAAGGTGTTCTAACCGAAATCGCCCATACAGAAAGCGGCCAAACAGAGAGGCGTTGCTCGTTGCCGATCCGAGCGTCGGTTGGAATTCGGACCATAGTGACGGCTCGTCGGGCGTCACGAGACGTTTCAGATGTTTTTGCTCTGGGTTCGAGCAACCCTGGTCGGGTTGTTCATGGTTTCGAGTGCACGTCAACGCGTAGGAACGCGGCGCTTCAACTCTTCGCTCCAGTTGAGCACGCCCCCGCCGCCTCCTTGCGCTGACATGAAACCGAGCCATGAGAGAAGGGCTACCTGCTGACTAGACCCGAGCTGCGCGAGCCTGAACTTCTCCCACAATCCAACGTCCCTTGCCACCGCGAGATTTCGTTGTGATTCCTAACGTCGAAGCAATCTCACTCAGACAATTTGGTGTAGCAAATTTGCAGCTCCAAAGTACCGCACCCGCCAACGCGCTCCCACAGTGTTCCACAACTGCTTGAGGTATCCGAGCGTCAGGCGCGGATCTCTCTGGCAAAGACGCATGTCGCTGAACTAGTTGCGGCATTTAGAACTTCCGGCTCGAGTCCGTCAGAAATCGACTCAGTTCGACGGTCGTGGCAACACTGTGCCGACGCTCGAAGTTCTGGCTCATCGACGGATCGCGCAAGTAATTCAGTCGGCCCGGCTGCGGCGGCTCTATAATCCATCTCAACGCTTTGGCCCTCACCCGTGGCGCCCGCCTCGGCCCCTTCGAGATCCTCTCTCCCATTGGGGCTGGCGGCATGGGAGAAGTCTATCGCGCGCGCGACACGAAGCTTGCGCGCGATGTCGCCGTGAAGATTCTCCCTGTCAGCTTTGGTCAGGACGCCGATCGCTGGGCTCGATTTCAGCGCGAGGCTCAGGTGCTCGCGTCGCTGAATCACCCGCATATTGCCGCGATCTACGGCCTGGAAGACGCCGACGGCGTCACGACCCTCGTGATGGAACTTGTCGAGGGCGAAGACTTGTCTCAACGCATTGCGCGTGGCGCGATGGCACTCGACGAGGCACTACCGATCGCCAGTCAGATTGCCGAGGCGCTTGAAGCGGCCCACGCGCAGGGAATCGTTCATCGCGATCTCAAACCCGCCAACATCAAGGTGCGCCCGGACGGTACCGTGAAGGTGCTCGACTTTGGCCTCGCCAAAGCAATCGGGCCGGTGTCGTCGGCTAACACCGAGGCACTCACGAGTCCGGCGGCAATGACGGCGACCGGCGTGATTCTCGGGACAGCCGCGTACATGTCACCGGAGCAAGCGCGCGGGAGACCTGTCGACAAGCGTACGGACATCTGGGCGTTTGGGTGCGTGCTTTACGAGATGCTGACTGGCCAACGTGCATTTGGCGGCAAGGATGCGACTGACGTGATCGCCGCCATCCTACGGGCCGAACTGGATTGGAATACGCTGCCGGCGAAGACACCAGAGCCGATCCGCAAACTTCTCCGTCGGTGCCTCGAGAAGGATCGCCAGCGGCGGCTCGCTGATGCCTCCGACGCCCGATTGGAGATCGACGACGCGATGTCGTCTCCGCGCGCCGAGCCGCTCGCATTGACGTCGCGCCCGCGCGTTACGTCGGTCGGGGTCGCGGCGTTGGCGGGGACCGCGATGATCGCCACGCTCGTCACGTGGGCCGTAACGCGACCCGCGCCCAAGCCGCCCTCGCAGCCGATGCGCTTTGGGATCGTGCCGTCCCTCGCACAGCCGCTCGGGTTACCACGCGTCCAACGCGACCTCGCCCTGTCTCCGGACGGCCGACACCTCGTCTACCGATCAACATTTGGCACGGGCGGTGGTCAATTAGCGCTGCGCGACATCGACCGGATCGAGGCGCGAGTGCTGGAAGGTATTACAGACGCGCGCGAGCCGTTTTTTTCCCCCGATGGCCGCTGGATTGGTTTTTTCGAAGGCGATGAACTCAAGAAAGTATCGATTGGGGGCGGACCGGCTATCTCTCTCTGCCAGATCCAGGGGTTTGCGGGTGGAGCGAGCTGGGACGCTGACAACACTATTGTGTTCGCCACCACTGATCCGACCACCGGCCTCTGGCGGGTGTCGGCGACCGGTAGTGGCAAACCGACTGTGCTGACGACGCCGGACCTGGCGCAGCATGAGGGCGACCATCTCTTCCCATCGATGCTGCCCGGCAGTCGCGGCGTGCTGTTCACGATCACGACGGGTCGGCCAGAGAACGCCCAAGTGGCTGTCCTCGACCTAAAGAGTGGCCAGCGCAAAACGCTGATTCGTGGTGGAAGTGCAGCGCAGTATGTCGATCTTTCGTCCGTGACCACAAAATCCTGGCTGGGAAATTCAGCGCCAACGGGCTATCTGATTTACGCGTCCGGCGGAACACTGCGCGGCGTGGAATTTGATCTCGCGAAACTGGAGATCGTCAGCGAGCAGGTCCCCGTCGTGGACGACGTACTCGTCAACGGCCCAGGTGCCGCTAATTACGCGATAGCGCTGTCAGGCACCCTTGTGTACATACCGGGCACGACCGACCCTCAGAGATCGTTGCGGTCGCTCGTGTGGGTGGACCGTAAGGGACACGAAGAATTCATCAAAGCGCCGCTTCGAGCCTACGGGGCCCCACGTTTGTCGCCGGATGGTACACGCATTGTCGTTGACATTAAAGATCGACAGCCCAACCTCTGGATCTGGGATCTCGCGCGTGAGACCCTGACCCCCTTGACGTTGGACGATGCGTCATACCCGGTTTGGACCGCTGACAGTCGTCACGTCGTCTTCTCATCGTGGCGCCTGCGCGACGCGCAAAACCTATTTGCGCGCGCGGCCGACGGCTCCGGCACCGTCGACCAGTTGACGACCAGTTCCTCCTCGCAAGTTCCGTCGTCAGTCACGCCGGACGGAACAAACGTTGTCGGCTATGAATTTGCGCAAAAGACGCAGCGGGACATCACTCTGGTTGCGCTCGCGAATTCCGAGAACAGAACGGAGGCGGGTACGTCCCGTGGCGTCTCCTCCTCACACGTGGAACCGCTCGTCCAGACTTCGTTCAACGAACTGAACGGCGAGGTTTCGCCGGACGGACACTATCTCGCATACCAGTCGGATGAGTCGGGACGCTACGAAGTTTACGTGCGGCCGTTCCCGCAGGTGAACGCCGGTCGCTGGCAGATCTCGACGGGGGGCGGCACGCAGCCCGCCTGGGCGCATTCCGGCCAGGAGCTCTTCTATCTCGATGAGAAGGACCTGTTAACAACAGTACTGGTCCAAACGTCGGGTGCGACCTTCACCGCGGCCAAGCCCGTCAGAGTACTCGACACCAAGTACGGCTCGCCAGAAGTCCGTCGCACTTATGACACGTCGCTGGATGGCCAGCGGTTCCTGATGCTTAAAGACAGCGCCGATCCTAACGCGACCCCTGTCAAGATGGTCGTCGTCCTGAATTGGTTCGACGAGCTGAAGGCGCGGATGTTGGCAACGAAATAGGATCACGCGGTTTCGTAGTCGCTGTGTCGGGTTACAGGCATCTTCATCCTTGAATGTCCAACATGCCTCTGCACGTCGGCGTCGTTCTCCTGACGGTCGCTCTGTGTTTTCCGCGCCCGGCGGTCTCCCAGAGCAGTTCGACCGGCTGACGCCGTCGGTGTCTTCCAAACCGTAGATGGCCGCAATGTGCGGATGATTCAGGGATGCGAGAACGTGGAGCCTCGCGCTGAAATCGGGCCACGCGGTCGGCATCCTGCGCAAAGCTGCCGGGGAGAATTTTCAGTCGGACGTCGCGCGCAAGCTTCCTGTCACGCGCGCGGGACTTCCCCCATGTCGCCGGCCCCAAGGGCTGAGAGTATTTCGAAGGGGCCGAGGCGGACGCCACAGGTGAGAGGGCAAACTGTTAAGGTGGATTATAGGGCCGTGGTACCTATCCGGACTGCATTACTTTCCACCGACGTGGGCAGCGAGTTGTCGGCCGCCGTGCGATGTCTAACAAGAGCCTCTGCAGTATTTAGTTCGGTTGGACAGACTCGCTGGTGCTCGAAATCCCATTGAGGCTTGGTTAATTCGGTAACCCCAATACCACGATTTCAAAATCTAAACTGAAAGGCAAGCCGCAACATGCGCGGGTTGAGGATTGTCGTGGGGACGCCGCCAGTGCCACCGTTCACGAATGGCGTGACCGACGCTCCAAGCGTCTGAGCTTCTGCGGTCACGACGTTCGAATTGAGGAGATTGAAGACTTGGGCCTCGACCTTGATCTGATGACGCTCGTGGATGACAAATCCCCGGCGGAGACCGAGGTCGAGCTGATTCAACTGCGGCGTGAGCCGGCGGCCAGGAGCGACCAGCATGATCGCTTCTGAACCCTGTGCGAGGCCGGGGTCAACGACAGCGCCGGGATTCGGGCAGTTGCAGTTTGTCGGATACCGAGTGCTCGAGGTCAATGTCCAGTAGACCTCTTTGAGTCCCTGTTGCGCGCCGGCGAAGATCGGCTCAAGGTTCGTCGAATTAGGGAATGTCGAGGCGACATTATTAAGCGCGAAGTTTGTGTTATAGACCGGAGTGGAATAAAGAGAGGCGCTCAATTCGAACTTGTACCAGAGCGGCACGTTTCCCTGAAGCTTGAACTCGCTCCGATAGGGAATCGAGCCAACGGCGCCAAGCTCCTGATTCAGGTTGCCGTACCAATCGCAGTACCGCAGCGAATTCGGGTCGTTTAGCGAATTGGCGCCAACGGACTCATCGCAATGGCGGGAACGCTCACGATCGATGGTCCAGCCGGCGACGATGAACGCTCTGTGCGGCAACCGGCCCTGAACTGACGTCTCGAATCCATCGTAGGAATTCGCGCGAAGGCTCTCCGGCGCGTTGGTCTGATAGAGCTGCGGCGTCAATCCGGCGTACGACGGGTTTAAGTTGTACACAGTGATCGGCGTACTATCCAGCGGGTTTGTGATGGTCACCGGTGTCCAAGCAGATGACGGCACCGCTCGATTCAAGGTCATGGCCTGCTGGTAGTCGTTGCGCCGAATCCAGGTGACATTGAGAGCTAGGCCGTCGCGGATTTGTTGCTGAATACTCGCCGTGTACTGGAGGTTGTACTCGCGATGATAATTGGGATCGAGCGACCGTGGCGTCAAGGTTCCAAACCCCGCGCTGGGAGCGGGCCCGATCTGTGCATCGGTCGGGAAACATGCTGGGCCGAGACAGCCGCCAGTGTTGATCCAGGCCCGGCTTTGGGAGGTCAAGAACATTGGGTTGAACGCGTTCAAGTTGCCTTGGGCCAGCGGCGTCTCGTATTTCCCCACGCCGACTTTTAACGCGGTCTTGTGATTACCAAATAGATCGTAGACGAGGCCAAGGCGCGGCGCCCAGTTCTTGAAGCAAGAGATCCCCGGATAGGAGTCGCACGTCACCGCAGCAAAGCTTCGGGCTGGAACGAATCTGCCGGCGTCCGCACTCTCCGGATTAATCTGGTTGGATAGATAGTCCCATCGGATTCCAGGCGTGATAGTCAGGCGCTTCGAGTTCCAACTGTCCTGAAGGAAGATCCCAAAATCGGACTTCAGGTACGGCTTGTTGTTAACAGGTGTGTCAAAAACCGTGACGCTCGTAGGCACGCCGTTGGCCTCGACCGCGTAAAGGTCGCCGTTCATGATGATCTTTTGGTAGGCGGGCCCCCAGCTATCCTGGATTCCAAACCGGATTTGATGCGCTCCGGTCACGTAAGCGCCGCTACCTTGCGCGACGTGGCGGTGGAACTGATAGTTAAGCTGCTGGAATGTGCCAACGTTGTATCTCAGATTTTGCACCGTGTCCTGGAGCAAGACGTTCGAATACCATGCGGGCGAGAAAGGAGCCTGCGTCCGGCCATTCTGGTATTGGACGTTGTAATCCAGATTGTTCAAAGAGTAGCCGGCCTCCAAGAGCAGTCTGGGAGTCAGTGTCGCCGTCCACTTTTCTTGCGTGATGTAGATCAGGTCCGGAACACGCCGCGTCGATGCATCAACACTCGAGGCGACCCCGTTGGCGATGTTGGTCACCACTTCGTCTTCAGCTGTCTTGACCAGGCGCATCCACATCGCACTCACCTTGTGCTTTGAATTCGCCTGATAGGTCAGGCGCACATGGCCGGTGTACATGTAGGAACGATCGACGCACGGGCTACTATCGGCATTCTTGCAGAGTGGTGATTGCTGGTAGGTGAGCTGTTTGCGACTCGAAAGCAGGAACCAGAGCGTATCCTTCTTGACCGGGCCACCGAACGAACCGTCGAAGTCCTGAATTTCTGTGACCCTGGATTGAGCGGCGATGCCCCGCGCAGTCAAGGTCGGGTCCAGGCTCGTTCCCACCAACGGCGAAGGGGTGTAGGCGCCAAAGAACTCCCCATGCAAATCATTGCCACCATCCTTGGGGACAATGTTGACGAAAACGCCCCCCGCTGCGGAATCCACGGGGTTGCTAATGGTGGAGTATGTAGCCTCCTGAATCATCTCGTTGTCCGGGTAGGCTTGGACTTGACCGTCGTTCAGGGTCGTGTTGATCAGCATGCCATCAAACAGGATCACGTCGTGGTGCTGTGGGTTACCGTGCGTTGCCATGTACGTTTGCTGGATTTGCTGAGATCCGCCAACGTCCGGGATATTGAGGTGAATCCCGGGAACGTACGACGCCACGGACTGGAGATTCCGCGCTGTCGGAACAGAGTCTAGGTCTTCGCGGGACAATGTCTCCGGGTGCGCAACATTTTGAACGTCGACCGTTGCCGCAGTTGCTTTCACGTTGACCGTTTCTCCCAACGCGCCGACATTCATTTCTGCGTCGACCGGCACAGTCACGTTGGACCGCACTTCAACTTGCTGCTTCACGGCGGCGAATCCATCCATGGTGAATGTCATTGTGTAAACGCCGGGGCGGACGTCGACGATCGCGTACCGTCCATCGCCAGAGGATACGGTGATGCGCGCCCCCTCGATGAGAGCCGGGCTGGCCGCTTCGACTCTCACTCCAGGTATCGCCGCGCCTAAACTATCCTTGACCTGCCCCGAAATTGTGCTCTGCGCTGAGGCGGTTGAGGACACCAATAGGAGAACTAGTTGTAGTGATCCGGTAACGACGAACGCTGTAAACGTCGGTCTGGTCATTCCCGTCGCCCGTGAGTAGCTTCGAGTGCATCGGCGATCTGTCGAGCAATCGGCAACACTTCGCTGATAGGGATCGGGTGGCGAGCGTTCAGATCCGACAAGTCCTCGCCGGCCACCCAGTCCAAAGCCAGGGCATGCATTCGACCAGCCTGTTCGCGTCCGAAGATTTGCGCGATGTTAGGGTAACTCAGCGCAGCGACGGTCTTCGCTTCGCGCTTGAATCGGGCCACGCGGTCCGCGCCTGCCGCAAAGGCTCCGGACAGGCTCTTGATCGTTACATCGCAATCGAGCCGTATATCTCGCGCTTTGTAGACCTTCCCAATGCCGCCCGCGCCGATAGCCGCGACGATTTCATACCGACTCCAAAGGGTGCTCGAAGTGATGGCCAAGGTGACTGAGTATAGCGGGGCTGCGACGGGGAAGGGGGATTAGGCTCAAGAGAGGCCGGGCGGCCCGGAGTGATTGTCTTTGCGAAAAAGGCCGCTGGGACCGGACCTGTGATGGCGTCCGCCCGATCCTGCGTCGCTGAGAAGCCACGAAAGAAGACTCGGTTCGCAAAAAACGGATGGTGAGGAGTGAAACATCCTTCGATCGATCTGGAACCCGAGCACTTTTCTCCCGGCTAACTCACATCACCGACTCGGTGTTGCACCACCAAATCCGACTGATATGTTGCCTGAGCGTCTGAAATCGCGGAAAGGCTTCGCTGAATCCTCGGGTCACTTTCGAAAGTCACGTGCTCACGTCGAGTAAATCCTTCGATACTAAGTCCACGCTCCTGATTCTCTTACGTCGCTAGGGCCAACCTCGAGAACAGTCGATGTAGACGATTCTGTAGTACGTGAGCTCCCGAAAGTTCAAGATCGTTCAACAGGGTTCCACAAGTGTTTGATCCTGAAGACGTTCAAAACTCGAGGAAAACGCGTCGCGCGTGGATCTGTCTTCTAAGCCGGGGGTCACAGGTTCGAGTCCTGTCGGGCGCGCTTCCTGGAAATTTCGCCGGTTTTCGTTCCAAAGAAATGTGGCAGTTCTCCAGCGATCTCGAAGGGAACCGCTGAATGCCGCGATGGGAGCAAGGAGACTGGATTGAAGAATAACCGCGCGACCACACTTGCCATTGCTGGATCACTTGCGCTGGCGCTCGCGGCGTGCAACTCCGCCAAGGACTCGGACACCGGAAGAGCGGGCAGCGGACCCGCGAACGCCGTGACAAGCGGTGCGACGACTTCTTCGAGTCGTGCGCAAGCTGTCGACGTCTGCGCTCTGCTGACCCATGACGAGATCAAGCAGAACATCAAAGAGACCGTCGCGGGCGAGGAGCCGGGGCACAACGACAGCGGGATGGCCAAGTGCAGCTGGAAGTTCGACGCGGGCTTTCTGCTGTTGCAGGTCTATCGGCCCGGCCGGGCGCGATTCGATGCGTTTTTCTCGGGACAACCGCCGATCTCCGGCCTCGGCGACAAGGCGGCGGATGCCGGCGGCGATATCGGGGTTGTGAAAGGAGACACGATGCTCGAACTCGGTGGTGTCTTCGAGCACAAGGAAGGCGTGCGTCCGCTGCTTGAGATCGCGTTGTCGCGTCTGAAGTGAGCTGGCGTAAATTAATGGCCAGCAGTGTTAGGCTCAGCAACAGGCAGACGCGCAACGCTGGCTTGATCGCCGGACATGGTCTGACGCAGGGAGCACCAGATGAAAATTCGAGGCGTGTTGATGACGGGGATCATTGCGACGATGCTGACTCCTGCGCTGGCGCACGCGCAGGCGAACGGTCCCACCGCTGGTCCTCGCAGTTTCGCGCAATGGGACAAGATCCAGATCACGGTTGAAACCAAATACGGGAACAATCTGGCGATCCTGCACGGCTCACCCGGGCTCGATACGACACACCCCGACGCGGCCGGCGGCCGCGTGATGGCTCTGTTCGGACCCGATGGGGTCTTGATGGTCGATTCTCAAGACGAAGAGCTGACCCAAAAGACGATCGATTGCATTCGAACGCTCTCCAAGGAACCCATCCGCATTCTCGTCACCAGCCATGCCCATCCTGATCACAGCGGCGGCATGGCGATCGTCCAGAAGCAGGGCGCGGTGCTGTTCGGTCAGGAAGATCTGCGCCCGGAAATGATGCCGCCCGGGAGTCCAGCCGGCGCCACCACCGGCGCCATGGGGTTGCCGATGGTCACGTACAAGTACGATCCTGCCAACAAAGGCAAGCCGGCTGTTACGATCAGCATGAACGGTGAAATGGTGGATTTCATTCCGATGATGCCGTCACATCTGGGCGGCGACACCATCATCAAATTCAGAAAAGCCAACGTCATCTACATCGAGGACTTCTACCGAAACTTCGGCTATCCGTTTGCCGACCAGGCGAATGGCGGCTCGATCAACGGCATGGTGGAAGCCATCGACATGATGGGTTCGCTCTCTGACGACAACACCGTCTTGGTTCCCGGCCATGGCACGCTGATCCACAAAAAGGACCTCCTGCCGTACCGCGCGATGTTGATCGACATCCTGGCAAAAGTGAAAACGCTGGTCGATCAAGGCAAAACACTTGACGAGGTGTTGGCCGCCAACCTGACGGCTCCCTATGACGCCAATACCGCTGGCGATGATCTGAGCAGCATCAGGCGGTACATTACCGAGACGTTCTTTGAGGTGAAGGGCCTGCCGCCGATCGTGAATGGACGCCGAACGATGCCGTCCCCTGGTGCGACGAGGAGATAACAGGCGCCCCGTCAAAACACGTCACAAAGTGAGTCCTGTCGGCGCCGAGCGACGATGGCGCTCACCGCACTACCATGCGTCGCCTGCGAGCAGACGATTCCCGTCCCGATGCGATGTTCTGTTTCGGCAATTGTCGTTGCCCGCTCGATGCCGGAACTATCGCATTCGGCCGTCCAAAACGTCGAGCGTTCACGAAATGTTTGGATTAAGACCCTCGCGTCGTCACCTTGCCACTGGCGCAGCTGAATTCGTGTTCGACGCGGCCCGGAGCTGTGTGGCGCGCTGCTGCAGTGCAGCCGCACGTGTGGGGTTTTGCTCCACGCCGTCGCCCTGCTCGTAGCGCTGCGCGAGCGTCTGACACGCGTCAGGGAATTTGCCCTCACACGACCGTTCGAGCAGCGCAACAGCGCGCGCGAGATCCTTCGCCACGCCGCGGCCGGTCGTGTACATCCCCGCCAGGCTGGAGCACGCCGGCGCACCGCCCGCGTCGCACGCACGCTGATACAGTTCCGCCGCACGGACCTCGTCTTTGGGGACGCCATCGCCGCGCATGTACGCGAGCGCCAGATCGGCGCAGCCCACGAAGGCGCCCGCATCACACGCCCGTTGAAAGTTGGCGACCGCCTGGCGAGCGTCGGCCGGGCCGCCGATGCCGCGCATCAGAAGAAGGCCGCCGTCGATACAGGCCAGCAGGCCGCCGCTGTCGCAGGCCTTCTGGAACAGCGCGCGTGCCTGCGCCAGATCGCGGGAGACGCCGCGGCCGGCCTGATACGCACGCGCGAGATTCGTGCACGCGAACGGCATGCCACCGCCGCACCCCCGCATGTACAAGTCGGCCGCTTTCGCATCGTCCTTCGGGACGGCAACTCCCTGCGCGTACTCCACTCCGAGCAGGTTGCAGCCCTCGGCGTTTCCTCCGTCGCACGCGCGCTGAAAAAATTGCGCGGCAAGCGGAAGATTCTTCAGTGCGGCGTCTTCGTGATACAGGCGCCCCGCCTGCAGGCACGCTGCGGTCTCATGTGCGTCGCACGCGCTTTGAAGCAGAACCGCAGCGGTCGATTTCTGTTCCCGTGTCGGATGGCTGGCCAGGAGCGCCCTGGCCTGCTCGAACGGCGTTAGAGCTTTCGCCGGAGGCGTGACCTGTTCGACCTTGGGCGCTGACGAGTCGATCGGATCGCGACGTGGACTTGATTCGACCGCTCGTGGCGCGCGCGCATCCGTCGATAACGCGTGTCCGTCGCTCGGTTTGGCTGATGGCGATCCTTCCGCCGGTCGAATCGCCGAAACGCTGTCCCTCGACGGTTCCGATGGCACGATCGGCGGGGCAACGCTTGGAGAGTGGGATGCTGAAACCGCATCGCGGCGATCGGTCACGATCACGGTGGCCGGTTGGGTGAGCGCGATCACCGCCAACCAGATGCCGCCGCCAACGGCCAGACACAAGGCGACGAAGAGCGCTGGCACCGCCCACCGCCGCTCCGAACGCGCCGGCGGTTCCGGTGCGGGAATGGTCGGCGCCGCGGGCGGCACGGTGGGGTCGAGCCCCTGCAGTTGGGTTTGAGCGTCGGAACTCGGAACAGGTTCGGAAATCGGGCCGATGCGCGCGACCTCCGCTGCGAGTTGCCCAAGTGTCTGATATCGCTGCCCGGGATCTTTCTGGAGAGCCTTCGTGATGATGCGATCCCATCGAGGATCGACGTCGGGGAGCACGTGCGTCAGCGGCTCCGGCTGCTCGTACAAAATGGCGTGAATGAGCTTCGACGAACTATCAGCCTGAAATGCCGGGCGGGAGGTGAGCGTCTCGTAGATCACGACGCCCACTGAAAAGATGTCGCTGCGTCGATCGATCGGCGCCGCGTTCACCTGTTCCGGTGACATGTACATCAGCGTCCCGAGCACGTTGCCGGAGCGCGTCAGTCGTTCCTCGCCGATCTTGGCGATGCCGAAATCGACGACCTTTAGATCGCCCCGCTCATCGATCATCAGGTTGGCGGGCTTGATGTCGCGGTGCACGATGCCATGGGCATGCGCATAGTCGAGGGCCGCGCAGAGTTGCTGGATCAGCCGAATCTTCTCCGGCCACGACAGCGGTAACGAATCGCGCAGCCGTTCGGCCAGCGAGTGTCCGTTGATGTACTCCATCACGATGAACGGCCGGTCGTCCGCTTCGCCGTAGTCGTAGATGGAGACGATGTGCTGATGGTTGAGCGTGCCGGCGGCGCGAACCTCACGCTCAAATCGCGCGCGCAGCTCGGGGTCGTCTACGGGCAGGACTTTGATCGCGACCGTCCGGCCAATCCGCGGATCGTAGGCGCGGTAAACCGTACCCATCCCACCGCGGCCGATGCGCTCGGGATGCTGATATCGGCCGATGCTATCTGGTTCACGCAACGCTGTGTGCGGTCAATTCTCGGTATGTCCACGTGGCGTGGCAAGGGAAAACATAGTTCACACTTCGTTGCGAGCGGATAGATGACGAACGTGTGATCCTCACTTGGCCAGCGAAAAGGTCACCCTGACCGTCGTGACGATCGGGACCGGCGCGCCGTTTACCAGCGTCGGCGTGAATTCCCATTGCTTGACCGCTTCCATCGCCGCCGCGTCGAGCAATGGAATCGAGCGCAGCACCCTCACTCCGGTAACGTGCCCGTTCGCACCAATTGTGGCGTCGAGGATGACGACACCCTGGACGCGCGCTGACCGTGCAGCGGTTGGATAGATGGGCGGAACGTTCTTGATCTGGATCGGCGGCTTGATGTTTCCTCCAACACGCACAGGGACGCGCGGAGGTGGTGGTGGCGGTGGCGGCGAAGGCGGGGGCGCAGGTGGCGCGCTAACCAAACCGCCGGCGATACCGCCCACGACGCCTGCCGGGACTGCTGGACCGGGCTTGGGACATGTTGCGTCGATTTGCGTGACGACTTCCGCCGCCTTTCCACCAACGATCACGGGCGGGTACTGGGCCTGACGCAAGGCGTCGCGTTCTGCAGCCACGAACGGAATGTTGAGGTGCTCGAAGGCGACGACCTGCAGGTTCTTGATTCGCCCGTCGGGCCCAATCAGCGCGTCAAACCGCACGCTGCAGTCGCCACTCAGATTTGCGGGAAGTCCCTCCACCGCCAACGCGGGCCGCCTGGCCGCATCCTCTGCAGCCGACATGCGGGTGCCGCCAGTCGGGACCGACATTGCCGGAACAACGCCTCCGGGCCACAAGTCGCTCTCGTGCAACAAGTCGGTCAACATCGCGCCGAAAGCGGACGCGTTGGCCCGCGGCCGCGACGTGAGCGCGGCGGCCCAACCAGGATTTTTTGGATTCAGTGTTGACGCCCTGCGTAAGAGCGACTCTGAAAGCGCGAGCAGCGGCCCACCCGCCTGGGCCACGGCGGCTTGATTCGGCAGCATGCGTGCTGATTCATACACCATCGCACCAGTCAGTCCGACGACCGCAGCGTCTGTCGATTTCTGAAGTTCGGCCGCGATTGTCTGCGCCGCGCGTTTCGCATCGGGCGGCGCGTTCGGCGCGTTTCCTCGCGGCAGATCGAGTGCGTACAGTCCGGCGAGGTCTATGGCCCATTCGGGATCGCCCGGTTCCAGGACACGGAGCCGCTTCAAGTACGCCGCGGCTCGCTCGCCGCCGTTGATACCCGCTTCGACCGCGCCCATCGACTCCCAGGCATTCTCAATGACGATGGGGTCATTTGGATGTCGGTCCACCTGGTCGCGCCAGGCGTTGCGCAGGGGCTCCAATGAATCGCTAGTCGAACCCGCGAAATCGGAGGGACGCAGACGGGCGGCGGGATTTCGAAGCAGGAGTGAGGCTGGCTCGTTTCGAACAAGCCACTCAACATGGCGCAGGCGCGCCCTGCGGGTTCCTGGATCCGGCGCCGCTCGGGCAGCGTAATAGCCGATCAAGCGCGCGCGGGCGAGCAGATCATGCGCATTTGCCGTGAGTGAATTCTCGACTTGTTCGGCGGCGGCAGAAGTCAGAACTCGGCCTTCACTCACCGCAAGCCCGTAATTCTGCGCAGACGCCGGCGACGGCGCAAACAGCAGGAGGGTTGCGGCGCTGCACCATTTGACTTTGAACCACGCCATGGCGGTTGATTCTAACCTCCATGCGCGGCACTGCCCGCGACGGATCTCGATCAGAATCGGATCGATCGCTTCCTCGATCGCGCCGGCCGTATGCGAGCGCATGCGAGGACACAATTCCGCCATCCCGCTCGATGAGGCTCTACCGGACTCGAGCCGTACTCCGAAGGTTCGCCGCCTATAATCCTGAGCGCATTGCCTCTCCTCCCTGGCGCCCGGCTCGGTCCGTACGAAATCACTGCCCTCCTCGGCGAGGGCGGCATGGGTCAGGTGTACCGCGCCCGCGACACACGGTTGAATCGCGAGATCGCGCTCAAGGTCCTGCCCGACTCGTTCGCGAACGACGCCGACCGACTCGCGCGGTTCACCCGCGAAGCGCAGACGCTCGCTTCACTCAATCACCCGAACATCGCGCACCTATACGGCCTGGAAGAGTCCGACGGCGTGCGCGCGCTGGTCATGGAACTGGTTGAGGGTGAGGATCTGTCCGAGCGGATCGCGCGTGGCCCGATTGCACTCAACGAGGCGTTGTTGCTCGCAAAGCAGATCGCCGAGGCGCTCGAGGCCGCGCACGAGCAAGGCGTCATCCATCGTGATTTAAAGCCCGCGAACATCAAAGTGCGGCGCGACGGCACTGCCAAGATTCTGGATTTCGGACTGGCCAAAGCGATTGAAGCCGCGGTTCATGATTCGCCGCACCCTCTCGTCGGCGCGAACTTCACGCAGTCGCCGACTGTCACGACCCCCGCGATGACGCGCGTCGGCGTGATCCTTGGCACCGCGGCCTACATGAGTCCCGAACAGGCGGCGGGGAGTCCGCTCGATCGGCGCACCGATATCTGGTCCTTCGGCGTTGTTCTGTGGGAGATGCTCAGCGACCGCCCGCTGTTCGCAGGCGACACCGTCGTGCAGACGCTCGCGGATGTTCTGCGAAGCCCTGTCGATTTCGACACATTGAAAGCGCCGGCGCCGGTCAAGACGCTCCTTCGCCGATGCCTGGACCGCGACGCGAAGACGCGCTTGCGCGATATCGGCGAGGCGCGAGTCACGATTGCGAGTTACCTCGCGAATCCCGCGATCGATGCCGACGTGCCACGTGTCCCCACTCGCACTTCTCAGTGGCCTGTCTGGGCGGTGGCGGCAGTGCTCGCCGGGATCGCGATCGTCGGGTGGTTGCGGCCGAGACCAGCGGTAACCGAGGCCCCAGCAGCCAATCTGGCGTTGACCATTGCGCCTGCCGCGGGCAGCCTCACGCCGGTTGGCGATCTGCATGCAACGCCCCAGATCTCACCCGATGGCTCTGCGGTGGTCTTTTACCGAGAGATCGCATCGGCGGCGAGTGGAGACGGCGTGCAACTGCGGCACTTGAACGCGCTCACGCCGGAACCAATACGGACTGGCAGTTTCAGAAACCCCGGTTTCTGGTCCCCGGACTCGCAAACGTTCGTGTTCAGCGACGGCACCAACCTGAAAAAGATGCGTGTGCCGGACGGCGCGCCGCAAATAATCGCGAGCGGCGTGGCCACGATGGTGGGTGGGAGTTGGAGCGATAACGGCACCTTGCTTATTGCTGCTGCCACCACCACGGGGCCGGGTCTGTTCGTCGTCCCGGCGGCCGGCGGAGTGGTTAAACCCGTCGACTTCCCTCTACCAGACGACATCTTTTTTCTCTATTGGCCCGAATTCCTGCCGGGGAGCCAGGATTTTCTGGTGGTGGGCGGCGCGGCCAAGAACGACGAGTCGGAAATCTATCTCGCCACGCTGACCGATGGGCGGGCGACCAATCCTGTGCCGTTGACGAAGAACGCCACCGCGGCGCACTACACGCCCGCGGGCGGAGGACGCCTGTTGTTTGTTCGCAACGACAACCTTTACTCGCAACGGTTGAACCGCACGACCAGGACGCTCGAGGGCGAACCGGAGTTAGTCCAGCAACGAGTGGCCTCGTCGCCCTCCTTCTATGTGGCGCACTTTTCTGTTTCTCGCACCGGCGTCGTCGCCTGGCGTCCCGGCACTGCCGGGCTGTCGCAGGTCACGATTTTCGACCGGCAGGGTCACGAAGTCGGCATCGCCGGTCCTCCGACGGTCGTTCAGACGCTCAGGCTCGCGCCTGACGAGACACGTCTGCTGGTCGGATTCAACATGACGGCGTGGCTGCTGGAACCGGGCCAGCCCGGCCGACAGCAATTGGAGCACGGGACGCTCGACACGCTATGGTCGCCCGACAGTGGGACGTTCGTCGCGATAAGCGGCATGGGCGACAAAGGCATCGTCGAACGCTCGCTCAGCGGCCAAACGACGCCTGAGTTGGCCAATCCACCGGGAAGGTGGCGGCTCGAAGACATCTCGCCCGACGGCAAGACATTGCTGGTCAACCGTGGGCCACTGGACACCACTGTCTTCGCACTTTCACTGGACGGCGCACAGAATGAACCGAAGGCTCTGCTTCAAACGGGTGAGACCATCTCACATGCCCGGTTTTCACCCGACGGGCGGTGGATCGTGTACACCGCGTCTGCGGCGGGCACCGAGCGGGGCGGAATCTACGCTGGTGGTGGCACCTATATTCAGCCGTACCTGGGAACTGGGTTACGCAAGCAGGTGACGAGTCGGGGAAATTACCCGGTGTGGCGCAGGGATGGAAAAGAAATCGTGTACCTCGATCAATACCAGGGTCGTAATTACATCTGGTCCGTGCCGATCGCGGCTCGAGGCAACGAGCTTCAACCAGGGAATCCATCCCCGCTGTTTCCCGCCCGTCTTCCCGCGACAACTTTTGGGGATCTGAACTTCCTGGCCGTATCACGTGACGGCTCAAAGTTTTTCATACCGCAGGCGGTCGAACAGCCAGGATCCGATGTCATCCACGTTCGAATGGGTTGGGCGAAGTGACGCGAAGGTCGATCGAGCGCTCTTTGTGTTCATGGCCCGAAGCCTGTCTGTGCGCCGCACCCAGAATATTTCCACCCCAACCGCGTTGATCGAAATACGATCGCTCTCTCAGAAACCCGAGGCCGCAATCGCGGCAGGAGCATGTCGTGCCGTTCAAGAGCCAGGCGCAGCGCCGGAAATTCGCGCAGTTGCTCGTCGAGGGAAAAATCTCCGACAAAACGTTCGAAGAGTGGAATCGCGAGACGGGAGCTAAGCGGCTGCCGGAGCACGTCCGCCGAAAAACCAAATCCGCAACGATGTCGTCTGGCAAGCGATCGGTGAAGAAGCGCCGGCAATCTCGCTCGGCGACCCGAGTTCACAAGCGTTGATTCCGGCCTGCGCTGTCGCTTAGCCCACTATACTCGCCAGCGTTGACTCTAACTCCCGGCACTCGCCTCGGCCCCTACGAGATCATCGCTGCCCTCGGCGCCGGCGGCATGGGCGAGGTTTACCAGGCGCGTGATACGCGCCTCGAACGCGACGTGGCGGTCAAGGTCCTCTCTGCCGCGCTCACCGACTCTCCGCTGGCGCGCGAACGCTTCCAGCGCGAAGCACGCGCCGTGGCCGCTCTGCAGCACCCGAACATCTGCACCATCTACGACGTCGGAACTGCGAGCGATCAGCAGGCCTTTCTCGTCATGGAATTGCTCCAGGGCGAGACGCTGGAGCAGCGGCTTGCGCGCGGACCGCTCGATCTCGTACTGCTGGTCGACGTCGCCCTCGCGCTCGCCGACGCCCTTGACGTCGCGCACGGCGCCGGGATCGCGCATCGCGACATCAAACCGGCCAACATCCTTCTCACACCGCGCGGGCCGAAGATTCTCGACTTCGGCCTCGCCAAAGCCATTTCACGTCCCACTGCGACTTCGACGGAAATGACGATTGCGCCGGACTCACTGTTGACCGATGCCGGGAAAACCGTGGGGACGGTGGCCTACATGTCTCCCGAGCAACTGCGCGGCGAAGATCTCGACGCGCGGACCGATCTCTTCTCCTTCGGGCTGGTGCTTTACGAGATGGCGACCGGACGACGGGCATTCGCCGGCGCCACCAATGCTGTCATTTCGGCGGCAATTCTGCACCAGGAGCCCCCGCCACCACGCGAAATCCGACCTGACCTGCCGCCGCCGCTCGAAGCGGTGATTGTCAAAGCGATCGAAAAAGATCGAAACCTGCGATACCAGCACGCGTCGGACATTCGCACCGACATTCAGCGCCTCAAGCGCGACAGCGATTCCAATCGGTCCGCAGACAACGTGTCGCGTGGATCGAAAGCCGCGACGCGAAAGCGGTGGAAGACGATTGTTCCTGCTGTCGCAGCAGCGCTGATAGCCGCCGTCCTCGTCAGTTACTTCTACGTTCAGCCGAGACACCGGCTCACCGACAAGGACACCATTGTCGTCGCCGATTTCACCAATACGACCGGTGATTCCGTGTTCGACGGGACGCTTCGACAGGGACTCGCCATCCAGCTTGAACAGTCGCCTTTTCTCAGTCTCGTGTCAGAACAAACGATCCAGAAGACACTCGCTCTCATGGGGCAGCCGGCCGATGTGCGCCTCACGCCGACGCTAGCGCGGGAAGTCTGCGAGCGAACCGCCAGCACCGCGGTCTTGGAAGGCTCCGTTGCCAGCCTCGGAAGCCAGTACGTCCTAGGGTTACGCGCCAAGAACTGCACGACGGGAGACGTTCTGGACGAAGAGCAGGTGCAAACGCCGAAAAAAGAGGATGTCCTGAATGCGCTGAGTCAGATGGCGAGCAAATTCAGGGCGAGAATCGGCGAATCGCTGGCCACGGTCGAGAAGCACAACACGCCGCTCATTGAAGCGACGACGCCGTCGCTCGAAGCGTTAAAGGTCTATAGCACCGCCTGGAAGTTCTTGCGGACCGCTCCCGATGAGGCTCCCGCGGTGCCGCTCCTCAAGCGCGCCGTTGAAATCGACCCCAAGTTTGCGATGGCGTATGCAGTACTGGGGCGCGCCTACGCTGATCTGGGCGAGTCAGTGCTTTCGGCGGAGAGCACGAGCAAAGCCTACGAATTGCGCGATCGAACCAGCGACGCGGAACGATTCTTCATCACCGCCGCCTACGATACACAGGTCACTGGGAATCTCGAACGGGCGCGCGAGACCTGCGAGTTGTGGGCGCAAACCTATCCTCGCGATGTGAGGGCCCTCACCTTCTTATCAGCGTTTATTTACCAGCAGTTCGGCAATTATGAAAAGTCGATCGAGGTGACCCGAAAGGCCATCGAGATCGATCCGGATTTCTTCCCCGGATATGTCAATCTTGCCGGCACGTACGGTTATGTCGGACGACTGGCCGACGCCGAAGCCACCCTTCAGGCCGCCACCGACCGCAACCTCCAAAACCCGTTCATCCTGATTACGCGATACCAAATCGAATTTCTCAAAGGTGACCAGGCCGCAATGGAACGAGCCGCGGTGCTCGGCCGCGGCAAGCCCGGAGTGGGAGACTGGTTGGCCGATCAGGAAGCGCTGGTCATGGCGTATTCCGGTCACCTGCAGCAAGCCCGGGCGATGTCACGTCAGGCGGTGGACTCCGCACAGCAGGCGAACCAGCGGGAAATGGCGGCGTTGTTCGAGGACGTGGCCGCACTGCGGGAAGCGTTTTTCGGCAATATCGCTGAGTCGAGGCGGAGCGCGATGGCGGCACTCGCGCTTTCCAAGGGCCGCGATGTGCAGTTCGGCGCGGCCTTTGCGCTGGCCCTCGCCGGCGATTCTCTTCAGTCGCAAACGCTCGCGGACGATCTGGAAAAGCGTTTCCCGGAGGATACCGAGGTCCGATTTGCCTACTCACCAGCCATCCGCGCACAGCTCGCCCTGAATCATGGCGAGCCCTCCCGTGCGATCGAACTACTACAGACCGCCGCGCGCTACGAACTCGGCGCGCCGGTCAGCGCCATCGGTGGATACTTCGGGGCGTTGTATCCGGTCTACGTGCGCGGCGAAGCCTATCTTGCCTTGCATCGTGGCGCCGAAGCGGTCGTTGAATTTCAGAAGATTCTCGACCACCGCGGCATCGTCATCAACGATCCGGTGGGCGCCCTGGCGCACTTGCAGGTCGGCCGAGCGTACGCCGTGTTGGGCGACACCACCAGGGCGAAAACGAACTACGGAGATTTTCTCACGCTGTGGAAAGACGCCGATCGCGATATCCCAGTTCTCACGCAAGCCCAGACGGAATACGCCAAGCTGCCGTAAGCGGTATTTCTCGTCAGAAACTCACAGGCCGAGCAAGTGTCTGAAGCCATAGACGATGAGAACGATCGCCAGTGCGCCGACCGTCAGGACGGATCGGGTCTTCAGTAGCTTTTGATCGTACTTTCCAGGCATCGTGAACTCTCCTGCCACGGCGCCGAACGAATGGACGCCCAGAACGATGCTACCGCGGCCTGGGCTCCGTATCCAGTGATGTCACCTGCCACTCAAAGTGGCAGTTGCCGCACACGCACACCAGCCTTTTCACGCCGTTCGCGTAGGAGACTGCCCGCGGCCGGCCTTCTTCGGTCTTGCAGTGCGGACAGGTCGCGCGGCGGCGGTCATCGTCTGCAGGTCCGTCAGTGTCCATCATGGTGCCGTTCAATCAGTCAGGGAAGCGTTTGGGCCAAACGTGTCGAAGGTATGGTTCACGAGCCGCAGTCGCGTGGCTGCCAAGTGCATGATGATGTCAGCGGTTCGAATAATCATGGGCCGCTGCTCAATGTGCGGATGATTCAGCAGCGACACGGCTTCGTTGAGATCGCGAATGGCAAAGTGCAGTTGTTGCTGAAGCGAGTCATCGCGGACAAGAGCGCTTAATCGCGTCGCCTCGAAAAGTTGAGATTCAATTTCAGCGAGACGCTTGCGCTTGAGAAAGGATCCGGGCACCGAGGCGCGGATTGTAATGTGGAAACTTGCTACAAAGCGCGGACAGTCTTGCCTAACTGAATTTGGGGAGTTACACCGTTCTACAACGTGTCGTTTAATGACGCCGCTTGCCGCAAAGAGTCGCATCGCGGTGAGTTACGCGCATCGCACGGGCGAGGCGAGCGGCATGTTGTGATTGGCGATTGACTCATTTCGGACGGCAGCGCGCCTCCTGCTAGACTCTCCCCCGCCGTGCCTCACGTCGTCTTCGAAGAAATCAAGAAGCGCGTTGCGATCACCGAGGACGACTGGAGCCGGGTCGAACCCTTCTTCAGGTTCTTAACGGTCAAGAAGAAAGAGACGCTGGTCACACAGGGACAACCGTGCGACAACGCCTTCTTCATTCAGAAAGGTCTGCTGTTCTCATATCGGACTCTCGAGAGCGGTGAGTCTCAGGTCGTGCAATTCGGTCAGGAACGCCACTGGTTCGGCGATCTTCACAGCTTCCTCACGGGCAAAGACGCGCTGTTTTCGCTCGAAGCGCTCGAGCCGTGCGAGCTGTGGGCGATCTCGAAAGCCGACATCGACCGCGCGATGCGGGATAGCCGCGCGATGGAAACGTTCATGCGGTTGCTGTTCCAGACGGCGTACGCACACACCTTGGCGTATCTGTCCGAAATCTACTCGCAGGATGCAGAAGCCAAGTACGAGCGCTTGAGAAGCCAGCGGCCGGAGCTGCTGCAACGCGTCCCGCAACATCTCATCGCTTCCTATCTGGGAATCCTTCCCTCGTCTTTGAGCCGCATTCGTAAGAAGAAACAGAAGAAATAGGCGCCAGCGGTCGTTTCTTCGCATAGGCGAACGACAGGCGCCGGACACCGCCGTTACTCTCCTTTCCGGCGGGCACAGACTCGCGAGGAGGGTATATGAGCCACAAGGCACTGGTGAAAAAAGCGCTGACCGAGCTGTTCGTCAACGGCGATCTCACGGCACTCGATCGCTACTGGTCGGATCACTACATCCAGCACAATCCGATGATTGGCAACGGCCACGACGCCCTCAAGGGGGCTGGTGACCTCACTTGGTCCTGACGCGAAGGCCGAATTCGGCTTGATGATGGAGGACGGCGAGTTCGTAATGGTCCACAGCCGCTACACCGGCCTGGGCCCGAAGCCGCTGGTCGCCGTCGACATCTTCCGCATCAAAGACGGCAAACTCGCCGAACACTGGGACGTGCTGCAGGAAGAAGTGCCCGCGCCGATGACGGCCAGCAAGAACGCGATGTTCCCCATACAGTGACGGTGGATGGCTGACTCGGACGTCTGACACTGCCATTCCAAGCCCGGAGTCCAGCGTCCGAGTCGGCGCGCGTTCCTGCCACGTGTTCCTGTCTGTGGGACACTAGGCGGCGTGGAGAACGACGGAAGTACAGCACCTCCCTTGCGCGTGACCATCTGGAGCACCGGCTATGGCCGCGGTTTCGGAGGCACCGAGCAGATGGTGAACGCTCTGGCGCGGCGCTTGCCTGCGGAAGGAGCACGGATCCAAATAGTCACGAACGGCGATCCGAGGCAGCCGCGCGCCAATGTCTACTTCACTGCCCTTCCTGACGAAGTTGCAGTGCACGTGGACACATTTCCCAATCCGCTCTTGGGTCGACGGCCGGCGCTGTTCCTCGGGAGCCTGTTTCAGTATTGCAAAGGCGCCGCAAGGCTCTCCGCCCTCTTTCGACGATGTCCCCCGAACGTCGTTCACATGCAATTTGTCAGCGTCGATCTGTTCCTTCTGGTCCTGTACAAGTACCTCTTCGGATATCGTCTCGTCGTTACCTTTTGCGGCGGCGACCTGAGCGTCGCCAGGCGGAGCGCGATGGCTCGCCTCAAGGTGCGCACCGCGATTCGCCACGCTGATGCGGTGACGGCGGTTTCCCGGGAGCTGGCGGACTGCTTGCGCGACCGGTTCCAGGCTCGTGAAGTCGTCCACATTTCGAACGGCGTCGATTGCCCCGAGATTCGTGCGAAGGCCGAAGGTGACGCGTCGGCTGTCCGACCTGATCACTTCGTCTATGTGGGACGACTGCATCCAGACAAGCGAGTGCCGCTTCTGGTTCAGATCTTCAAGGAGAGCGTCGACGCCGGGTGCGATCGCGACCTGTATGTTGTCGGCGACGGTGAAGACCGCGACGCCGTCGAACGCGTGATCGCGCAGTACGGCCTCGGCGATCGAATCATCATGCTCGGCGCTATGACGCATCGCAACACCTTGTCCGTCCTCGCGCGGTCCCGTTGCCTCTTGTTGTGTTCCAGCGAGGAGGGGTGCCCGAACGTGATCCTGGAGGCAATGGCGCTGGGTGTGCCGGCCATTGCTCCGCGCGTTGGCGGTGTGCCCGAACTGATTGCCGACGGCGACACCGGGTACCTCTTCCCGGTAAACGATCCATCCACGGCGTCAGCGCATATCATGCGGGTCGCACGCGACGGCGTCGGGGCCCGCGCCATGGGACAGCGATGCGCCGACTTTGCAGGCCGTCATCTTGCCCTGACAAACACGGTGCAAAAGTACATGTCGATCTATCGGGCGCTCCCGGACCGTGTCGAACCGGCCCGGTCGACTCCCGTGCCGACGTAACGACATGTCCTGGAGTCAGATCGCCGCAGCGTGGCGCCTGTCGATCGAGGCGCTGCTGAACCTGGCAGGCCTCCTGAACGTCCGCGGTGTCTTTGGCTCACCGGCGCGAAAGCCACGGATCGCGTTTCAGGCGTACGCCGAGCACCTCGCGCTCTGTTTTGCACCAATTATCGAAGCGCTCCAGCGCGAAGCGCCCGAGGTCGAGATCCATTTCATCGTCCTGCCACACCCCCAATTCACGTTCGGGTCGATCATCGATCTCCGCAACTTCATTCGCGACTTTCTCGCGGTACCTGCGGCGAACATTCGTTTCTTCTGGCAAGCGCTGTGGTTTCGATACGATCTCTTGATCTGTACGGACGTCTACGCACGGTTTCCTCTCCTCCGCACGCGAACAATCTTGCTCAAGCACGGTGCCGGCGTGGCCAGCCGCATTCTCAGACGACGCTGGTTCAGAAAGACGATCGTCGATTTCGACCTGGTGCTGGTTAATGGCGAGGCCGACCGCGATCTCGTCCACCTTCATTGTCCGGAACATCTGACCGCGGAAAGAGTCGTCGCCGTCGGATTGCCGTACCTCGACCGCCTCAGGACCTGCGTCGAGTCGCGCGAGACCTATTTTCGGCGTCTTGGTATCGCCCCTGGCAGGAAGGTCGCTCTGGTGGGACCCTCATGGCGCGGGCTTCAGCTGATTCAGTCTCGCGAACCGCAGTACTTTGACGATTTGATCGCGGCGCTTCGAGCCCTGGGGTGGGACGTCCTGATCAAGATGCACACCTGCAGTTTCAACAAGGCCATGGTGCACGGGGACGAATGGGCCGAGCGGCTGCGTCAATATGCCGGCTCCAACGTCTACGTGGATTACAACGTCGACGATGTACCCGCCTTTCTGCATGCCGACATCCTCGTCACCGACATTTCCAGCCGCGCCTTCGATTTCATGTTGCTCGACAAGCCGGTGATTGCCGTGATTCCGGCCAACGTGTTCACGGACCGACTCGACGTCGAACGCATACGCCTGTTGCGGCAAGGGGCGCGGCTCATCGAATCAGCGTCGGAAATCGAGAGGGCGATCGCCGAGGGTTTGAACGAGGGAAATGGCCGGCGCTCAGAACGGCAGCGCCTGGTGAAGCGCCTGTTCGCCAATCCGGGCCGCGCGACCGACGTCGTCGTCGATCAGTTGATGCGCCAGCTGAAGGCCGTGACGGTCTCATGAGAGTGCTCGTATGGGGACTTGGCTATGTCGGAGCGGTCTCTGCGGCTTGCCTCGCGCAACTCGGACATGAGGTGGTCGGTGTCGAATCCAACGCCGCGAAGGTCGAGCAGATTAACGGCGGTCGCGGCCCGGTTAAGGAGCGGGGGCTCGATCAACTGATCGGCCGGGCGGTGGCAGCCGGGCGTCTGCGCGCTGTTTGCCGCGGCGAGGACGTCGTGCCCTGGGCCGATGTCTCTGTGATCTGCGTTGGAACCCCCAGCGCGCACGACGGGTCGCCTGACCTTGCGCACGTGCGCGAAGTCGCGGGCGACATCGGACGAGGATTGACGGCGAGCGATCGCTATCACGTCGTCATCATGCGCAGCACGGTGCGGCCGGGAACCACGCGGCAGGTGTTAATCCCGCTGCTCGAAGCGCACTCCCACTCGCCGCACGGATCAAGGTTCGGCGTCGTCACGAACCCGGACTTCACACGCGAGACAGTAGCGGTCGAGGATTTTCTGTTCCCTCCGTATACCGTCATCGGTCAGATCAATGCCAGCGACGGGTTGCGTGTCGTCAACCTTTATGAGGGCCTCACCGCGCCGGTTGTGACCGTGGGTTTAGAAGAAGCCGAATTATTGAAGCTCGCGAGCAACGCCTTCCATGCCTTGAAGGTCGGATTTGCCAACGAGATAGGACGGCTCGCGGACCGTCTTGGCGTCGATGGGCGGAAGGTCATGAACCTCGTCGGCGCTGACGCGACGCTCAACGCCTCCCCCGCATATCTCGAACCCGGCTTCGCGTTTGGCGGATCGTGTCTGCCCAAGGACCTTCGCTCGTTGACCGCTCACGCGCGCGAAATGGGTGCCGAGTTGCCGATCCTGCAGGCCGTGACGCCCAGCAACGTGCTTCACATTGAGGCCGCGCGTGCGAAGGTCCGCGCTCTTGGTGTGCGACGTGTCGCCGTGCTGGGACTGGGCTTCAAAAAACACTCCGGCGATGTCCGCGAAAGTCCAGCCGTCGCGTTAATCCGGGGGCTCGTCGAAGACGGAATGGATGTGACGACGTGCGATCCGCAGGTGCATCTCGACGAGATGCTCGGCGCCAATCGCGCCTATCTCGAGTGCCAACTCCCTCGGATCCGCGAGATGCTGCGTCCGACGATCGACGAGGCGCTAGAGGGTTGTCAGGTGGTGGTTGTGACGCACAAGCGCCTGGCGTATAGCGACGCCGTCGCCAGTCTTCCGAGCCACATCGCGGTGCTGGATCTCGTTGGTCTCGATGGAACATTGCGCCGGGAGAAAACAAACCCGGCTCGCGAGGGCGGGATTGAGTCCGACTAGGGAGCGTACAACTTGTGCGGGCTAGCCGGATTTCTCGATCTCGCGGCCCGGCACTCCGACGAGCGCCTTCACGAGATCGCCGGCCGCATGGCGCGTACGCTCCGTCACCGCGGCGCGGATGATGCCGGCACCTGGATTGACGCGACCTGTCGAGTCGCCCTGGGACACCAGCGCCTGGCGATTCTGGATCTCTCGCCGCGTGGACACCAGCCCATGCTGTCTGCCTGCGCCAGGTTCGTGATCGTCTTCAATGGAGAAATCTACAACGTCGCCGCGGTGCGCCGCACGTTGCAGCAGTCCGGACATAGATTCCTTGGCCATTCTGATACCGAAGTGATGGTGGAGGCGATCAGTGAGTGGGGCGTCACCAGAGCGCTGACCGAACTGAACGGGATGTTTGCTTTTGCAGTGTGGGACCGCCACGAGCGCGTGCTCCATCTGGGCCGCGACCGGGTCGGTGAAAAGCCGCTGTACTACGGATGGCACGGTGGCACGTTCATGTTCGCCTCGGAATTGAAGGCGCTGGTTGCGCACCCAGAGTTTCAGGGCGAGATAGACCGGGATGTGCTGGCGCTGTACTTCCGCCACAACTACGTGCCGGCCCCCTTCTCGATCTACAAGCGCATATACAAGCTTCCGGCAGGGTGCACCCTGTCGGTCTCGGCGTCCGCCAGTTGCGAGAACGGAAACTTCTCGCCCTTTCCAGACGACGAGAATGCTTCTCGACTGCCGATCCGCTACTGGTCGCTACAAACTGTCGCGGAGCGCGGGGCCAAAGATCCATTCAGCGGCTCGTCCCAGGAGGTAGTGGACGATCTCGAAGCGCTGATGTCTGACGTCGTCAGGCTTCGCATGGTGGCCGACGTGCCCGTGGGGGCGTTCCTCTCGGGCGGCATCGATTCGTCCACGATTGCGGCCTTGATGCAGGCGGCAAGCGGGCGGCCGATCAGGACCTTCTCCATCGGATCCGACGACCCGGATTACGACGAGACCGACGGCGCCCGGGCGGTCGCGCGGCACCTTGGGACCGATCATGTCGATCTTCGGGTGTCGTCGAGCGACGCGACACGCGTCATCCCATCTCTGCCGGCACTTTACGACGAGCCGTTTGCCGACTCGTCGCAGATTCCGACGACGCTGGCGGCGCAACTGGCCCGGCGGGACGTCACCGTCTGTCTGTCCGGCGACGGCGGGGACGAGCTGTTCGGCGGTTACAACCTGTACTTCTGGGCTCGCCGCGTATGGAGCGCGACTCAGTTCATGCCGTCCAGCCTGCGAGCAGTCGGGGCGCGGGCGTTGACGGCCGTTCCCTCACAACGCTGGGATTCGACCTTCGCCCTCCTTCCACGGCGTTGGCAACAGCCCGAAGCCGGCGACAAGATCCACCGACTGGCCGACCTTCTCTCCGCGGAGACGTCAACCGCGCTGTACAACACCTTGATGTCGCGCTGGCGAACACCAGCGGCGGTGGTCCTGGATTCACGGATCGCCGAACCGATCTTCGCAAACGACGCTGGCCAGGGCCTGTCGTCATACGTTCAGCGCATGATGTTCTTCGACCAGCTGACGTACTTGCCCGACGACATCCTCGTGAAAGTCGACCGCGCAAGCATGAGCGTCGGCCTCGAAGTGCGGGTTCCGCTTTTGGACCATCGGCTCGTCGAATTCGCATGGCGATCGCCGCCGTCGATGATAATCAAGGGCGGTCGTGGGAAATGGCTCCTGCGCCAGGTCCTTCACCGTCATGTGCCGCCCGCACTGGTCGATCGTCCCAAGCGCGGATTCTCGGTACCGCTGAGCGCATGGCTGCGCGGTCCACTGCGCGAGTGGGCGCAGGAACTGCTCTGTGGCAAGCGGCTTCGCGAGGACGGTTACCTCGATCCGCAGTTAATCGACCAGAAGTGGAACGAACATCTCTCCGGACATCGCAACTGGTCGCGTGAACTCTGGGAGGTGTTGATGTTCCAGGCCTGGCTCGACGCGACACGAACCGCCGCCGCCGTGTGCTGACCGTGATGCCGTTTCCAGATGTCGCGCCACGTGGCGACAAGCGCACAATCAGATTCAGGGAAGTCGAGCGATCTCGCCTCGAAGAATTCGTCGCGGCGGGCTTGCCGGCCCGCTACTTCTTCCCGCATCGGCTCCACTACCTGCCGAAATGCGGTCCGGATGCCCTGAGGCTCGGCCGCCAAATGTGTGGGGAGCATCAGGCTGATGGACACTGGGAAGTCCTCCTCCATGCGGACGCCTCTCTGATCGAGGAGTTTCCAGCGTCATTGTTCTTCGACGACGACATCATCTGGCACCGTCAGCATTTCGGCATGCCTGGCCATATCGGCTTCGCGTATGTCGTGATCGCACGCGGCAACTTGTACGGGCTGAACTACGTGTCGGATCTCGTGCAGCGCGTATCAAGGAAGCGAGCCCTGAAGACGCATGTCGAACATGTCTTTAAAGGTTGGTATCACCTCCTGCTCAATGGGATCCTGAACTTCGCCGTCGAGCGTCGCCTCCCGCGCGTTTATTCGCCAACCGCGGCGCTCGTGATGCGCCAGACGGATCCGGAACGCAGCGTCCAACCGGAGTTGTTCGAACGGATCTATGACCGCGCGGTGAGCCAGCGCTGGGCCGCGATGAAAGAGGGCGACTGGTGGGTCATCGATGTCGAGGCGAACCGCAATCGCATCGTCGTGCCTTCATGCAGGGAGCAGGTGGTCGCATCAGCCAAGACGATTTGCGTGTCGCACGACATCGAGCGAGGCATCGGGCATCAGGACATCGACCGCGGTCGCGCGGAAATCGGCGAACGCATCGCGGCACGCGCCCTCACAGAGACGCTCGCGTGCGAGGAGGCCGTCGGCATCAAGACGACCTATAACGTCGTGGGCCGATTCCTGGCCGAAGTGCGCGCGCCGATTGAAAGGGCCGGACACTGCGTGGCTTTCCACTCCTACAATCATCGCGTGCGACCGTGGTGGCCTGTGACCAGGCACTACCACCGCTTACGGCGCGCGGTGGCGTCCTTCTCCGAAGTGAAAAGCAAGAATGACCACGAGGACCAGCTGTACAGCTGTCGACTTGTCGACGGGCGAGTGCGCGGCTTTCGTCCGCCTCAATCACGCCCGAGTCCAGAGTGGAGCGACTATCGGCTCACATTCCGCAATTTCGACTGGTGTGCGACGTCAGCTCAGGGTCTCGGAACCACGACGCCCATCCTGCAGAACCAGCTCGTGAAGATTCCCATCCATTTCGACGAGTTTTCGTTGTACAAGGCGGGCGAGTCGTTCGACGAATGGGAACGGCGGGCACTCGCGACGATCGAACGCAGCGACTTCACCGTGTTCGGCCTGCACGACTGCTATGCCGACCTGTGGCTGTCGAAGTACCCGTCATTTCTGAAGCGAATCATGGACCTGGGGACATTCACCACATTGGACGACGTGGCGAATGCGGTGCTTCTGGCCCACGCAGCGTAAGGCGAGAAACCGATGATCGCATCATGACAGAGCCCCTGATCACCGTCGTCCTGCCGCTGAAGCAGTTTGATGCTGAGCTGCTCGGCAAGGCGATCAGTTCGATCACCGGGCAAACAACTCCGCTGTGGCACCTGGCGATCGTGGTGGAACAGGGAGATGTCGAAACATTTCGAGACCTGTTGAGCGTTACCCTCGCCGATCGCCGCGTCAGCCTCATCGTCAATCGTGGACGTCAGTTTCCGGGCGCAATCAACACGGGTGTCGCGCAGGCGCGAACTTCGTTCGTTGGCATTCTCCTGGCCGACGACATGTGGTCGCCCGACGCTGTGGCAATCCTCAACGCCAATATCGCGGCGTACCCGGACGTCGACTTTTTCCATTCGTCGCGAATGGTCATCGGTGAGGAGGACGAGCCACTCAGCTCAGTTCACCGCAGCCGGGAGAGTTTTGCGATCAGTGAATTTCCCTGGGGATCGCCCGTCAAGCATCTACTCTGCTGGAGACGGGTGAAGGGACTCGCAGTAGGCGGCATCGACGAATCGATGCTGAAGGCGCAGGACGACTACGACTTCCCGTGGACCATGGCCGAACAAGGGGCGAGGTTCAAGGCGGTGCCGGAATGTCTCTACTACTATCGGAATCACCTGCGGTGTCACAGGTTCACGACCCACCGGCCGCTGAGCGTCACGAAGCGTGGGATCAGAATGATTCTGCGCAAACATCGCGTCGGCCTCATCAGGCGGACGTTTATCGTCGCAAAAATGAGCTGGCGGGGATCCCTGGGACAACAATGCCTCTACCGAAATGTCGCCACGCGATGGGTCCACGACAAGCTCGGTGACAACATGAGACGGCGATGGCGGCAGCAGACCTACCGATGAACGGCGTGCGGTAGGACTGGAAGAAAGGAATGGCGCGTATTGTCACCGTGTACCGGATGTGGCACCGGCGCTTCCGGCCGGTCGACATGTCGTACATCCGATGGCTCAAGATCTCCGAGGGACTCGCCGGACTCGGGCACCACGTCGACATCGCCACCAACGAGCCGCGCTGGTTTCTGCGCCGCAAGCCGCTCACGATGTCGTCACACCTCCGCCGCGTCCCCCTCAAGGGCCTTCGTTGGGACCAGTACGACGTCGTGAAGACGCTGTTCGACAAAGGGTTCGAAACACTCGAGCACTACGGTGGGGACTCGCACCCGTTCATCATTTCCAAACTCGGTTCGGTTGTGGCGCCGCAGGACATGCCGGGCATCTACTTTTTTGGGGCCGAGCGAGAGAGGCTGTTTGCAAACCAGGAGCGCATCTGGCGGCGCAGCCGATTCGTGACGGTGTTGAGCGAGCCGGCCCGGCAATTGTGGAGAGAAACCTTTGGCGCGTCGGACCGCGTGCTCCTGGTGCCTGGCGCGGCTGACGCCGACATTCCAGCGCCCGGCCCTGATCCGTACGGAGCGCGCGGGCCCGTTCGATGCGTCTTCGCCGGGACTGTGTACAGCCAGCGATCACAACCCGAGGCCAACCGCACAATCGTCGAGAAGCTGAATGCTCTCGGACAGGCACTGTCTCGCCGGGGAGCGCGGCTGTACATGTTTGGCGTCGGCGACGTCAGCCGTCTCGATCGCAGTCACGTCAGCTATCTCGGCTGGATGCCGTATCAGCGCACGTGGGACTACTTCCGCTACGCGGATGTTGGCGTCGTTGTGTCGGCAGGCCCGTTCATGCACAACAACGAGAGTTCGAAGATTTATCACTACCTTCGAGCGGGTCTGCCGGTCGTCAGCGAGTCCGGATTTCCCAACGACTACGTCGTGAGGGAAGCCGAATGCGGTCGCGTGGTCGATGGCGGCGATGTCCACGTGCTGGCGGAGGCGATCATCGAGGCGGCGCGCACGCCGTGGGATCGAGCGCGTGCCGTCAGGTACATCCTCGCGAATCATACCTGGGCGCAGCGAGTGCAGGTCTACGATCGTCTGTTGAGGAATGATTGCAACTGACCTTCATCGTCACCATCGATCCGGTGAAGGGCCTGCCGCTTCTGAACGTGCTGATCCATTCCCTGAATCTGCAAACGCGGAAGAATTTCAACGTCGTCTTTTACAACCAGACTCGATTCGACGAGGACGAATGGCTCGAGCGCATAGAGGTGCGTCCTCGCTTCGACTATCGATTCTTCAGCATCGATCGGTCGCTGTTCCTCGGCGGCTTTCCATTGTGGGACCTCTACACGTTTCATCGGATGTTGCTCGACGCCAACCTGCTGGGCGACTACTTCATGTCGATGCACATGGAAGAGTGGCTCGACGTCGACTACATCGAGCAGGTCACGCGCGTCCTCAAGGCCACACGATTCGATATTCTCCTTGGCCATTTATGTCGGACGGACATCGACCAAGCGCTCAGCGCCGAGATCCTCAAGACGTGTGATTCGTCAGACCTGTCGCACTATGTGCGCCGGCACGGGATTCGACGTGCGCCGCACTGGGCGTTTCAGCGGCTCCCGGCCTCGGTCATCGGGAAGTTGAGCGTGGTTAAGCAAAACTGCCAGACCTTGATCGACTTTAACTTTCGACGAAGTCTGACGCCGACCCCGAACGGCTACAGCTCACTCACCAGACACTACGAAGATCTCTATTTCATGAGCCGCACATTTGCTTGCCGGTACGACTGGTTCCTGACCGGCCGCCAGATGTTCTTCGAAGATATCCAGCTCTGTGACATTCCTGGCGTCTGCGAACTGGGCGCGGAGCTCCGAGGTCTGACCGAATTCCCCAGGTACTTCAATCGGAGCAGGATTTATCATCTGCCGCACTCAAAGTTCTACTATCAGCTGGAAGACAAAGAATTCGGTGACGCACTCCTGGAGCTGAAAACCGACGACCGATTGCTGCTGACGCTGCAGGAAGCCGTGCGAATGTTCAGGACCGGACGTGTCAGCCTGCACGCCGCGTTGCGACATACGCGCGCGAATGCCGAAGGCACCGGGTCGCAGAATTTGAACTACCGCTACCACATGGCGGCCCTGGAACAGGCCCGCCACGTCAGCCCCTGAGTACTGGCGAGGTCCTCCCAGATCCATGAACCCCTTGCAGTTCGCGTAACTGGCCGAAGAGCCTCCGTCAGCGTCTGCGCGATCGAACGCCGTCGCCCCGCTTTAGAACGCTCGATGGGTCGGGCGGACTGCTCGTGAGCAGTCGGAGTAGCGCGGCGACAAGGCGTTCCTCGTACTGCGCGGCAGTCCAGCCACGAATGAGCACCAGGTCTTCCCACGTGCGCAGCGACGTGAGCGCCCACAACAGATCGGCGGCGATCGTTGGTTCGAGGTCAGCCCGCAGCGAACCGTCTCGCGCGAGCTGTTCGACGATCACGCGGCACGTGCCAAGTCGCGCCGCTAGCCGGTTCTGTAAGGTGATCTCTGCGGCGGGATCCTCGCGGCGGACGTTCTCGAGGACCCGAGCCAGCGGCCAGATCTCGGGATTCAGACTGGCCCGCGTCGCCGCCATGAGACGGAGCGCCTCCAGCCCGGTCGGAGCGTGCTCGAGACGACGAATCGCCTCGGGCAGTCCACGCTTGTCGTTCGCGTGCTGCGCGACCGCGAGGAACAGCGCTGCCCGATCCTTGAAATGAAGGTAGAGGGCCTGCCGCGACACCCGCGCCGCTTTCGCGACGTCCGCGAGCGGGACATCGGCGCCGCCTCGTTTCACAATCAGCCGCAGCGCCGCCTCGCAGATTCGCTCCCGGGTCGCCGGATCACCCTTCGGACTTGACACACTGTCAAGTTTGGTCCTAGGATGCGTCTGCTTGCTTGACACGGTGTCAAGCGTAGCACGAACCAGCAGCCGATCGTGCAGACACGATCGTGGAGACGCGCAATGACTCTCTATACAACAACCCTGTGGTTCTACTCGGTGATGGCGTCGCTGATCCTCGGCGCGGGTCTGTACGAAAGCTTCGTCGTGCATCCCGCCTGGAGCCGGAAGCCGCCCGAATCGTTTGCCGGATTCCTCGGAGCCACCGGCGGCCGGATGAACATTGGGGCGTTCTGGGCGCCGGTGATGCCGTTCTACGTGCTGAGCGGGCTCGTCGCCCTCGCGATCGCGGTGCGGGCGGGCAGTCGAGAAGCGCCCTTGATCGTTTCTGCGGTATGCGCGGTTTCGGCGATGGCGTGGACCCTGGCCTACTTTCGCCCGACGATCCACCGCTTTCTTGAACACGGGGGCGGAAACACGCCAGCCGGACAGCTCCCCTCGGAGGCGCAGCAGTGGACTCGGCTCAATTGGGTCCGCATGGGGCTCGTCGCCGTCTCCTGGTGGGGAGCTCTCAGCGCGCTGACAACACGTGTGTGAAACACGAGCGGCATCTCTTCTTCGGTCAGGGCTTGATGAGCGCCGGCCAGTCGATCAGGACGCTGAGCGGCGGGTCCGCGGTATCGGCGTCGTCCCGTTCGAGCGTCAGGAATTTCTGTCCGTCCGGAGTGGGACTGTAAGCCATGTAGTTCGACGACGCGACAGGAGCCAGGGGTACCGCGAACAGCCGCACCGGTGTGCCGGGGCCTTGTTGAGCGCCCGGGGGCGGAAGCGCCACGCTGAAGATCGCATCGCGCGAAGCGAAGAACAGCTCGCGACTGTTCCCGCTCCACGCGGCCATGTCTCCACCCGACGGCGAAACGCGCCACTTCTGCCCGGTGAACGGATACGGCTGCAGATAGATGTCGCGACTGCCCGACACCGTTTCGGTGTGTGCGAACCATCGGCCATCGGGAGAAAACCGTCCCCCCGCGACGGTCAAGCCTGCCATGAGGTCCGACGGTTGACCGCCGTCGACCGGCAGAATCGAAAATCCGGTCGGACGCTCCGCGCCGAGCCCGGTCGCGGCGAAATCGGTGATCACGATGCCGCGCTCATCCGGCGTCCAGGAACTCAGTCCTCCCACGACGACGTCGCTGACCGGACGAGGCGCTTCCGCTCCGCCCACCCCTTGAACGATCACACGGCGGCCCACTGGTGAGCTGAAGTTGGGGGCCGTCCAATAAGCGATCCGCTTGCCGTCGTGCGACCATATCGGCGCCCCTTTGAATCCGTTGTCGCCGCCCGTCAGTCGCTGTCTGGTGCCGAGCACCAGGTCGTAGATCCACAGTTCGGAGACCGCCGATCCGATCTGACCACCGTCGATTTGAACAACCGCCCGTGACCCGTCAGGCGAGATCCGAACGTGACCGAACTGAGCCTTCTCGCCGAGGGCGCCGATCACGCCGCCATCTCGCTTGCGCCATGTCAGTCGCGAGTTCGCGGCCCCGACGTTCGACCGAGCCAGCAGCACGCCGCTCGGACTCACAAAAAATCCTGAACGGCCGTTCCCAGCGTTGACGGCGACGTCAGTGAGCAGAATCGTGGGTCCGCCAAGCAGCCGGCCGGTTGCAGCGTCGAGGCGTTGAGCCAACAGCTGCCCCTCTCGCTGAAAGATTAAAAAATCGCGCGCCATCATCGCTCGCGTGCTGGTTTCGAGGATCTCGACGTCGGTGTTCGCGTCGACGGAGTGCAGCCGGACCGCACGGCGGCCTGACGGCTCGGTGGCGAGATAGATGAAGTGCTTTGCGTCAGCGAGATGAGATGGCCAGGTGTGCGAGAGGGTGCCGGCGTGAACCGTCGTCACGGCCACGGGCGCACCGCCCGATGCGGAAACGCTGAAGATCGCGCCAGTAACGGTCGGTGCGAACAAAATTCTGTCGTCGGCGCCCCACGATCCGCCTTCACCGCGCTCGGCTGGAGCGAGCGTGACAGGCCGCGTGCCATCGAGCGTCAGTTTCTTCAGCGACCCGCCGGCAAAAAACGCGACGGCACTTCCATCAGGCGACCAGAACGGAAACGATGCCTCTTCCGTGCCGGGGAGCATCCGCGATTCCGACGCGGCGAGCGCCCGCAACCAAAGATGCGTGGAATCGTCGTCGCTGATCGCCGAGAACACAAGCTGCTTGCCATCGGGCGAGACCGCGTAATGAGACGCGGCCGGTCCGCTGCCCCGAATCGGCAGGTTGTGTCCGATTCGACTGGCGCCGGGTGGAGCCGAGATATCAAACCGCACCGGTCCGAGCGATGAGGCGGCAGGCGCCGCCGGAACGTGCCGGAACGCCAGAGCGATGGCGACGACCGCCATCAGCGCGGCCACCGCCCACGGTACGACCCGAAAGCGATTTGTCGGCGCCGCTTCGGCCGTCCCTCCGATGGGAGACTCTGTCGCTTCCGCGAGTTCGATCCTCGCGACACCAATGTGCGGAAGGCGGCGTCTGACGTCCTTCTCGAGGCAACGGCGAATGAGACGCGTTGCCGCGACGGGAGTCTCCGACGGCAACGCGCGCCAGTCCGGCGTGTCACGCATGATCGACGTGATCGTCTCGGTCACATCGTCGCCGGCGAAGGCGCGTCGTCCGGTGAACACCTCGTACAGCACGCAGCCGTAGGCCCAGATGTCGGCGCGCCGGTCTACCGGCCGTCCTCTGGCTTGTTCAGGGGCCATGTACGCGGCCGTGCCCAGAATCATCCCCGCCGTCGTCATCGCCGGTGAGGTGATGGTTGGAGACTGCGTGAGAAGCGCCCCGGCTTCTCCAGCTTCCGGCGCCCCGATCGCTTTCGCCAACCCGAAGTCGAGTACCTTGACGATCCCCACGGAGGTGATCTTGATGTTCGCCGGTTTGAGATCGCGATGGACGATACCGACATCATGAGCGGCTTCGAGTGCCTCGGCGATCTGGATGGCGATCGGCTGCGCCTCGACCCACGCAATCGGTCCGCGCGCGAGACGCGTGGCGAGTTCCTCGCCGTCCACGAGTTCCATCACCAGCGCGCGCGTCGCGCCGGCCTCCTCCACTCCGTGGATGTGCGCGATATTGGGGTGATTCAACGATGCAAGTGTTTTGGCCTCGCGGTCGAAGCGCGCCAGCCGATCGCGATCGGCGGCGAAGACCTCGGGCAGGATTTTCAGCGCGACGCTGCGATCGAGCCGTGGGTCACGGGCACGGTAGACTTCGCCCATACCACCGACGCCGAGCAGCGAAACGATTTCGTAGGGACCGAGCTTTGATCCTGGCGTCAGACTCACGCGCAGATATTACCGCAGCGGTCAGCGACGGCCCGGCCCCTTCGGCAGTCCGCGATCGCACGGCGTCGCGAGCGCTCGCATTTTTGATTGCGCCGGCGCGGTCACCGTTGCTGTAGAGTGACCCCCAAAAGAGGAGTCCGCATGTCTGTCGTTCGAACCAGAGTGCTTCCGTTGGTCGTTGTCATGCTTGCCGCGGCGTTCGGAGCAGCCATTTTGGCGGGCCAGTCCAGCCCACGCGGCGCCACCGCCGAAACCGAGTGGCGGTTCTTCGGGAGCGATGCGGGCGCCACGCGTTATTCGCCCGCGAACCAAATCAACGCCGGCAACGTCCGCGACCTTCGAGTCGCGTGGCGATGGTCAACGCGGAACATCGGTCCCCGGCCGACGACTTCGATGCAAGTCAGTCCGCTGATCGTCGATGGCGTGCTGTACACGACGGCGAGCGCCAATCGCGACGTCGTGGCGCTCGATGCCGCTACCGGTCAGCAACTCTGGCACTGGGCTCCGACAGGCGATCTGGTGAAGTGGTTCGACATCATCGAGCCGCTCGCGCGCACCTCCGGGCGCGGCCTGACGTACTGGACCGACGGTAGCGGCGACCAGCGGATCTTCATCGTCATGAACAACTACATGCTCGTGGCGCTCGACGCGAAGACCGGTCGCGAGGTGCCGAGCTTCGGCAAAAACGGCGTCGTGGATATGGCCGAAAACCTGCGCTGGAACGAGCGGCCCGGATTGCCGCGTGAAGGCCGCGTCGCGAATACCTCGCCGCCGGCGATCGTCGGCAATGTCCTCGTCTCGTCGATCTCGATGCACACGGGCTCCACGCCGAACCTTCCGAACGCGTCGATCAACGAACAGTGGCCGATGAACATTCCCGGCGACGTGGTTGCGTACGACACAAAGACCGGAAAGATGCTGTGGCGCTTCAACACCATTCCTCGTGCGGGAGAGGTCGGCACCGAGACCTGGCTCACCGCGGATCGCAAGGTCTGGGATGTGCCTGGCGGCCTGAACGCGTGGGCCAGGGAACGGCCCGAACTGCGCGAGGCGTCGAACGGTTACACGGGCAATACCGGTTTCTGGGCGCCCGCCACGGCCGATCCCGAGTTGGGCATGTTCTACATTCCCGTCGAGTCTCCGACGAGCGATTACTACGGCGGCTACCGCCCGGGGAACAACCTCTTTGCCAACTCGGTCGTGGCGCTCGACGCGCGGACTGGCCGGCGTGTCTGGCATTTCCAGATGACGCATCACGACATCTGGGACTACGACCCGCCCTGCGCGCCGATGCTTGCCGACATCACCGTGGCCGGACGTCCGATCAAGGCGGTCGTCCAGCTCACCAAACAGGGAATGGTCTTCGTCTTGGACCGGACGAATGGCCGACCGGTGTGGCCGATCGAGGAGCGCGCGGTCCCGAAGTCCGACGTTCCAGGCGAGTGGACATCTCCGACGCAGCCGTTTCCAACCAAACCAGCCGCGATCGACGTCCAGGGTGTGACCGAGAACGATCTCGTCGATTTCACGCCCGAGATCAAAGCCGAAGCGCTTCGCGTCGCGCATCAGTTCCGCCTTGGCGGGATCTACACGCCGTCGTCGCTGGCGAATGCGGCCGATGGCACGATGGGCACGTTGACGGCGCCCTCCGCAAGCGGCGGTGTCAACTGGCCCGGTGGTGCCATCGATCCAGTCGACGACGTGCTGTTCGTTGCCAGCCAGACTACGTTGTTTCGTGCAACGCTCTCGGAGGGTTCACCGAAGACGGGCGTGCTCTATCACGACACGCGCGGTCAGGCATCCGGGGCGTCGACAACGGTGTTCGGCCTTCCACTCATCAAGCCGCCGTACGGCCGCATCACCGCCGTGGACCTGAAGACGGGTGAGCGCCTGTGGATGGTCCCGCACGGCAATACACCGGACTCGATCAAACGAAACCCAAAACTTCAGGGAGTAGAGATTCCGAACACGGGCGCGCAGACGCGGGGGACAGGACTGCTGGTGACCAGCACACTGCTCTTTGGCGGCGAGGGCGGCGCCACTCCGGTGCTCCGCGCCTGGGACAAGAAGACCGGTGCCGTTGTGGCGGAGATCCAATTGCCGGGTCCGACGACCGGATTTCCGGTCACGTACATGAAGGGCGGACGTCAGTACATCGCGGTGGCGGCGCGGGTTGCTAGTGCAGTGGAAATCGTGGCGCTGTCGCTCGACGAAACGCGTCGCTGATCGCGCGCGTTCCGGTCCGCAAGCGCGGGCCCCTCGAACCGGGCGCGTAGAATAGAAAGCGTGATTACGGACGGGCTGCGCGATTTCGTGGCGAGGGACTGGGCCGCAGTCCGAGCGGCCAAAGACCGTTATTGGAACGATCGGGTGGCACGGCTCGGACCGATGGAAGCGTTCCGCGTTAGCGACGAACTTCGCCAGCAAGCCCAGATGGAAGCGCCCGATTGGCCAACGGCGACGGACCGTCAGAATGATTTCGAGTCCCACGTTCACCTGGCAGCACTACTGAGGCGTGTCCGTCCAGCCTGCCGCGCGTAAACTGCTGCTCGCGCTCGTACCGATCCTGCCGCGATGGGGCCGTTGGTATGTATTCGGCGCCCAGGCGGTCGTCGCGTACGGCGTGCCACGGCTGAGCGCCGACGTCGACGTCACCATCAAACTCACGCCTGAGAACCCGGAAGCGTTTATTCGCGAGATGGATGCCGCCGGCTTCGCGACGCGGACCGTCGATGCTGGCTTCATCATGCGTACCCGCGTCATCCCATTCGTACATCGCGATACCGCGATGCCTCTGGATGTCGTGATGGCCGGCTCTGCGCTGGAGGACGAGTTCCTGAGCCGAGCAAGGCTCATCGACCTCGATGGCGTCGCGGTACCGTTTCTTGATCCGGAAGATCTCATCATTGTGAAGATCCTCGCCGGTCGCCCCAAGGACCGGGATGACGCCGTCGCGTTGTGGCGCGGGCATGGCCACGCCCTTGATGCAACGCGAATCCGCACGGTGTTGCGTGAGTTGGAAGACGGACTAGGCCGGAGCGATCTCGTCCCAGTGTTTGAGACGATGTTGAGAACACCGTGAACGCGAAGATGGGGATCCCGACCGCCGCCGGTCTGACGCCAGGTCAGGCGAGGCTCACTGCTTCGTGAGCGTCATCGTCCCGCTGCCGATGTTGCCAACGCAGGAGTCCGTGCCCGTGTAGGTGCCGGTCAGCGTCGTTGCCGTCGCCTGAGCGGTCGCATTCAACGTGAGCGTGCACGTGCGGCTGCCGTTCGACCCGGAGGTGACGATGGTGAAGGTCACCGTCGGACCAACGTTGGCGACCGTTCCGGAAAACGTCCCGCCGCTGGCCCGCCCGTTACTCAACGTGATCGTCACCGTGCCGGTGAGGGCTGACCCTTGTTGCGTAAGTCCGATGCCCAGCGTCGACGAGCCCGTCGCGTCGGTTGCAGTCCCTCGCCACAGGCCGGTGACCTCCAATGGGAGGTTGATCGACACTTTTTCACTGAAGCTTTGAAATGCGGCGGTGACGTCGGCTTGTCCGAACGTCACGGTTTTCACGAGCCCCGCACCCAACACCGTCGCCACGGCAGGATTTGAAGACTGCCACGTGGCCTGACTCGTCACATCCTGAGTTGACCCGTCTGAGAAACCGGCGCGGGCCGTCAGCTGCGTTGTCTGGCCCGGCGCTGTCAATGTTGTGAGGCCGGTAACCGTCAGCCTGTTCATTTGGACGATCGGCGTCGGCGCCGGCGTGGGGGTCGTGCTGGTCGTAGGCGGCTCGAGATTGGCGCATCCTGCCATCATTGAGCAGGCGATCGTGCAAAAAATGACGGTACGGATGGCGTCCCTCCTCGAATCAGAACGTCGTTGCAACAGGGCCGCCACCACATCTTTCGCGGCTTTCCATGTGCAGTGACGGGCATTCCCGCAAACAATCGCCGCGCGCCTCAGGTTTCCGCGCCCACTGACATGACGTTTATGTCGTTTGCAATTGCAGTTTCGCAGGTCATCCACGCTGCTCGACGAGCGGGGCGAACGAAGCAACCGCCGAAACGCACTTACGGAAAATTTTGGACGCTTAAGAACGCGAAGCGACCGATGGGGAATGGGACACGAAAGCCACGGTGAAACGAACTCGTGGCCGCGTAGGTAAATCATTCAGACAGATGGCACTACCTCCTCGTCCCGCTCCGGCCGCACATTGACCCGCGCGACGCCCGCCCGGAATAATGAGTACTTCCACCAATCATGATTCGATTTGTTCCTGTTCCTCTGTTGATTGCCGCGCTCGCGCTGACGAGCGGGTGCGACAACGGCAAGGCTGCGCCTGCTCCGCCACCTCCACCCGAGGTCGCCGTCCTCACGGTCTCGCCGGAAACCGTCACGCTGACGTCGGAGTGGATTGGCACACTCGACGGTTTCGTGAACGCGCAGATTCGTCCGCAAGTGTCTGGCTACCTCGTGCGGCGCAATTACGAGGAAGGAGCGGTCGTCAGCAAGGGGCAGGTGCTGTTCGAAATCGACCCGCGGCCGTTTCAGGCCGCGCTCGCTCAGGCGCAGGCGCGTCAGGGCGAAGCCGAGGCGCAGCTCGGGAAGGCCGAGCGTGATCTCCAGCGCGATCGGCCGCTCGCCGAGCAGCGCGCGATCGCCCAAAGTCAGCTCGACAATGACATCCAGGCCGAATTGGCGGCGCAGGCCGCGATTAAATCGGCGGTCGCCGCCGTCGAGACCGCCCAACTGAACGTTGGCTTCACGAAGGTCACCTCGCTCGTCAACGGCGTGGCCGCAATTGCCACGGCGCAGATCGGCGATCTCGTCGGGCCCTCAACGCTGCTGACAACGGTGTCGCAGATCGATCCGATCAAGGTCTACTTCCCGCTGAGCGAACAGGAGTACCTGCAGGTTGCCGATCGCGTCAACCGCGCGAGCGGCCCCCGGCAGCTGTTCGGCAGCGACGCCGGCCTGACGTTGATCCTCTCCGACGGCACGGTCTACCCCGAGCGCGGCCGCTTCCTCGCCGCCGATCGAGAGATCGACACGAAGACCGGCACCATCCGCATCAGCGCGGCGTTTCCGAACGCTGCCCGCACGCTCAGACCCGGTCAGTTCGGCCGCATCCGTGCGGAAACTCGTACGCTCTCCAATGCGATCGTCATCCCGCAGCGCGCGGTCACTGAACTTCAGGGCTCCTCGCAGGTCCGCATCGTTGGGGCCGACAATCACGTGACGACGCGAACCATCAAGACGACCGAACGGGTCGGCAGCGGCTGGCTCGTCGACTCCGGGCTTCAGCCCGGCGAACGCGTCGTCGTCGAAGGCGCGCCGGCGCGCGACGGCGCAGTGGTGAACCCCAAGCCATGGCAGCCGGCGGCCGCTCAGGGACATTAAAGGCGGCCTGCTGATCCATGTCGCGTTTCTTCATCAACCGGCCAATCGTCGCGATCGTCATCGCCATTGTCACCGTGCTGGGGGGGCTGGTGGCGATGCAAGGCCTGCCGATTGCGCAGTTCCCCGACATCATCCCGCCGCAGATCATCGTCACTGCAAACTACATCGGCGCGGACGCCGTGACGATCGAGCAGTCGGTCGCGACGCCGATGGAGCAGCAGATGAACGGCGTCGACAACATGCTCTACATGCAGTCGACGAACGCCAACGACGGCACCATGCAGCTGAGCGTCACCTTCGGCATCGAGACCGATCCGAACGTTGATCAGGTGAACGTGCAGAACCGGATCGCGCAGGCGCAGCCCAATCTGCCGCCCGACGTGAACACCTACGGCCTCAGCCTCCGCAAGTCGACCGGTTTCCCGATGCTCGTGGTGGCGCTGTCATCGCCAAACAAGACCTACGACTCGCTGTTCCTCGCCAACTACGCCAACATCAACATTGTCGATTCGCTGCTACGGATTCGCGGCGTCGGCGACATTCGCATTTTCGGCGGCAGCGATTACGCGATGCGAATCTGGGTCAAGCCAGATCTGCTCGCCAAGCTGGGGATCACGGTGCCGGAGATCGTGCGCGCCGTTCAGCAGCAGAGCACCGTCAATCCCGCCGGCCAGGTTGGCGCGCAGCCATCGCCGTCGGGACAGGAAATGACGTACACCGTCCGTGCGCCCGGACGGCTGCAGTCACCGGAGGAGTTCGGCGCGATCGCGATCCGCTCGAATCCCGACGGCTCGATGGTGCGCATCCGCGACGTCGCACGCGTCGAACTCGGCGCGCTCAACTATCAGCAGACCGGCCGCATCGACGGCCAGCCTGGCTGCGCGATCGGCATCTTCCAGATGCCCGGGTCGAACGCACTCGACGTGGCCAACGCCGTGAAGCAGACGATGGCGGATATCGCGTCGCGTTTCCCCACCGACGTGAAGTACGGCTACCCGATCGACACGACACTCGCCGTGACCGAGGGCATGCGGGAAATACTGATCACGCTGGCCGAAGCGATCCTGCTGGTGATCTTTGTCGTCTATGTGTTTCTGCAGAACTGGCGCGCCACCCTCATCCCGATGGTCGCGGTGCCGGTCTCGCTGATTGGCACGTTCATCTTCTTCCCTCTGCTCGGCTTCTCCATCAACACGCTGTCGCTCTTCGGGCTCGTTCTCGCCATCGGTCTCGTCGTCGACGACGCGATCGTTGTCGTCGAAGCGGTCGAGCATCACATTGAAGAAGGCCTGTCGCCGAAGGCGGCGACACTGCAGGCGATGCGCGAGGTGTCAGGCCCGGTCGTCAGCATCGCGTTGATTCTCGCCTCGGTGTTCATTCCGGTCGGTTTTCTCGGTGGCATTCAAGGACGGCTGAACAAGCAGTTCGCGATCACGATTGCGATCTCCGTGATGATTTCGGCGTTCAACGCGCTGACACTGTCGCCGGCGCTGGCCGCGATGCTGCTCCGGCCGCGGAAGCACACCACGGGACTGCTTGGCCGCTCGTTCGGCGTGTTCAACCGGTGGTTCGCGTCCGCGACGCGCGGCTACATTCGAGTCAGCCACGGTCTGATCCGGAAGGCAATCATCGGCGTCGCGCTACTCGTCGCATTCGCAGTCGCCAGCGCGGGCCTCGGCCTGAAGCTGCCCACCAGCTTCGTGCCCGAAGAGGACTACGGCTACTTCACGGTGAACCTGCAGCTGCCGCCGGGGGCTTCGATGCAGCGAACCGACGCCGTCGCCCGCAAGATCGAGCAGGTGCTGCTCAACACTGACGGAGTCCTGAGCTTCAACGCGACGATTGGCTTCAGCTTTTACAACCGCGTCACGGCAGGCAACTACGCGCTGTTCTTCGTCGGATTGAAGCCGTGGGACCAGCGCACTCGGCCAGAGCTGAGCGCGCGGGCGATCGTCGACCACGTCAACGCCGAGATCCGGCGCGTCGCGCCGGAAGCGAGCGCATTCGCGGCGATGCCGCCGTCGATTCCCGGCCTCGGATCGGTCGGTGGCTTTTCCATCTGGCTACAGGATCACGGCGGCGGCTCGATCGATCGGCTCGACGAAACGCTGCAGAAAGTCCTCACCGCGGCGCGGCAGCGGCCCGAGCTGGCCGGCGTCACGTCGACGTTCAACGCGACGGTGCCGCAGCTCTACGCCGCCGTGGATCGCGACAAGGTACTCAAACAAGGCGTCGCGCTTCCGGACGTGTACCAGACGATGCAGGCGTTTCTCGGCGGGTTGTACATCAACCAGTTCAATCGCTTCGGACGGCAGTGGCGCGTGTTCCTCCAGGCGGAGCCGAGCGAACGGTCGGATCCCGCCGACGTCTCGAACTTCTACGTGCGCAACAACGATGGCAACATGGTGCCGTTGTCGTCGGTCGAGCAGACCACGCCAATCGTCGGACCGCAGTACACCAACCGTTTCAACGTGTATCGCGCCGTGCAGATCACCGGCGGGCCAGCAGCAGGCTACAGTTCCGGGCAGGCGCTCGACGCGATGGAAGGCGTGCTGCGTGACACGCTGCCCTCCGACTACGGCTTCGACTACTCCGACCTCTCGTATCAAGAACGTCGTGCTGCCACCGCCGCGTGGCCGGTATTCACGCTGTCGATCGTGTTCGTGTTTTTGATTCTCGCCGCCCTGTACGAGAGCTGGTCGCTACCGTTTTCGGTGCTGCTCTCGGTACCGGTCGCCGTGTTCGGCGCGTTCGCCGGACTGTTGCTGCGACGGCTCGATTTCGACGTCTACGCGCAAATCGGCGTGATCATGCTGATCGGCCTGGCCGCCAAGAACGCGATCCTGATCGTCGAATTCGCGAAGCTGCGGCTCGAGGACGGACTTGACCTGGTGTCGGCGGCGCTCCAGGGCGCGCAGCTCCGGCTACGGCCGATTCTGATGACATCGTTTGCTTTCATTCTCGGCTGCGTGCCGCTGTGGTTGGCGAGCGGCTCTGGCGCCGCGTCGCGCCGCATTCTCGGCACGGTGGTGATCGCCGGCATGCTGACCGCCACATTGATCGCGGTGTTCCTGATTCCCATGCTCTTCGTCGTGGTCGAGCGGCTGACTGGGTACGGGCGCCGGCACGCCGCTCATCCGGAGCCGGAGCTCGCCCCTGGCGACAGCCCATCGTAGTGGCGTGTATCCGCTGAACGACGACCAGATCGCGGAGCGCGGCGCCCGGATGGCAAGGCGCGACGACCGAGAATACCGGGAGTATTTGAGGGAGGAGCAACGCCGCCAGCCGGGATGCCCCGCCCGCGAGGTGGTCCTTGATCAGCGGATACACGCCACTAGCCTGCCGCACGCGATGAAGCGCCTCGCTGTCGTTCTGACCACCGCGCTCGCCGTTGGCTGCATCGCCGGTCACGATTACTCGCGGCCGCCAATCGCGCTGCCCGACGCGTACCGCGCGCCGGCTCCGCTCGAACCGGGATCCGCCGCGTCGATCGCCGACGAGCCGTGGTGGAACCTGTTCGAGGACGAGCAACTGCAGGCGCTGATTCGCACGGCGCTCGACCAGAACTTCGATTTGCGGATCGCGTCGACGCGAATCCTGCAGGCGCAGGCGCAGCTTGGGATCACGCACGCCGACGAACTCCCGAACGTCACCGCGGGGCCAAGCGTCATCGGCCAGCGGACACCGACCGCCGCCGTCGGTTTCCCGACGCGGTCCATCGCCGGTGTCGTCGTGCAAGGATCGGCGTCGTGGCAGCTTGATTTCTGGGGGCGTTACCGCCGCGCGACCGAGGCCGCGCGCGCGGAACTCCTCGCAACCGAGTGGGGACGCCGTGCGGTTGTCTCGACGCTCGTCAGCGAGGTTGCCGACGCGTATTTCGGTCTGCGCGCGCTCGATCTGCAGCTCGACGTGGCCACTCGCACCCTCGAATCGCGGCGCGAGTCGCTCCAGTTGACCGAGATCCGCGAACGGGGCGGCGCGACCTCGCTGGTCGATGTGCGGCAGGCGGAGCAGCTGGTCTACTCCGCCGCCGCTCAGATCACGTCACTCGAGCGGCAGATCGAGGAACAGGAGAACTTCATTCGCGGTCTGCTTGGCGAGTTCCCCGCACCGGTGACACGCGGGCGGGCGCTCACCGAGCAACCGCACGCGGCAGAGATACCGTCCGGACTTCCGTCGCAACTACTCGAACGCCGGCCCGACATCCAGCGCGCCGAGCAACAGCTCGTCGCGGCCAACGCACAGGTCGGCGTCGCCAAAGCGCGGTACTTTCCCCAGATCAGCCTGACTGGTTCCGGCGGGTTCGAGAGTGTGGCACTGACCGCACTCTTTGCAGGATCAAACGCGTTCTGGTCAGCGGCTTTGGGCGCGGCGCAGCCGGTCTTCACGGGCGGGCGCTTACGCTCGCAAGTGGAGCTCGCCGAAGCGCAGCGGCAGGAGGCCGAGCTGACCTACGGTCAAACCGTGCAGCAGGCATTTCGTGAGGTCTCCGACGCGCTGACTGGCTACCGCAAGCGGCGCGAGTTCCGCGAACAGCAGGAACTGCTGCTCGCCGCCGCCGCCGATGCCCGCCGTCTTGCTGATATCCGTTATCAGGGCGGCGCCACGAGCTACCTGGAAGTACTCGACGCGGATACCCGGCTCTTCGTCGCGGAGCTCTCGCTCGCCGACGCGCAGCTCTCGGAGCTCACTGAGATGGTCGAGATTTACAGAACGCTCGGTGGTGGCTGGCAGCCGTAGTCGACATTACCGCATCGATGGCGGCAGGCCCGTGCCGTACATCGCCCATCCTTTCTCGAAGTTGCTCTCTCGCACGTCCGGGCTGGAAATAATCCTGATGTCGCTTTGGCTGGCGAACTCTTCAAACTGCAGGCGTGGATCGTCGTTGGAGAGATTCGCCGTCGCCCGCAGCAGATTCCGGTAAACGAGGCAGTGTGCGAGGAATCCGGTGATCAGATCCTTTTGGGCGAGCTCGTCGCGCGCGGTGCGGTCGCCATACTTGCTTCGCTCTAAGGCGACCACGTGCGACGCAAACGCCTCGCCAAGCCAGAAGGCTCGACCGTACTCGGATTGCGAGGCGAGAAACTGCGGGTTGTAGGTAATTGTCCCGTTCGAGTAGCTCGCCCGGCCCGGACCAATCGTGATGTTGGGGCTCGAATAGTACGACAGGCGACTGTCCGATCGAAGGCAACGATCCACTCCTGCTCTCAACGTCTGATCATCCACCGGCGTTCTGGGACCCTGATAGGGCGGGATCGGTCCAGTGTTCGGACAGTAACGCGTCACACATGCCTGCTGCGTCTGATTCGCGTCGGAGAGGCAGCGGTCGTACTGCGCATTCGTGAAGACCGGAATATTCGCGCGACAGCGGTCGATGCTTGCCTGATAGGTGATCGTGCACTGCTGACACGGGTTGGATGATGTCGGAGCGGGCGCGGTCTTCTCCGGCACACGCTTGCCGAGAAATCCAATGCACGCGAGATAGGCTCCGCATGTCTCGCTGGTCAGGCACAGGATGCGAGGTTCGTTCGGCGGCTGGTCGTCGTTGCCGATTCCGCCAGGCGGTCCGTCCTGTCCGTATGAGTGCACTGGCACTCCGTTCTGCGTGACGGGGAAGCTCCCGACAATGGGAGCGACCTGCCCTCCCTCAATATTCCAAATGAACCCTCGCGGCCGTCCGATTGGCGCATAGCCGTAGAAGCGGTGTCGCGTCGCATCCTGCAACAGACTGTAAGGGATCCCAGCTCGCAAGTTCCTTTTCAGCCCCTCCACACAATCGCGCGGCGCGCGGGGACTGGACATGATGAAGTCGGGACCTGGCGGAGGCGCTTCCTGACCGTCCGGACCGATGCTGAAAATGTCGCTCGGAGACTTGGAGTTTGCGTTGAAGTAATCGACGACGGGATCGTTGCTGGGCGTTTGAGCGAGGGCGAAGATCGAGGCGGCAACGGTCGCGATTCCGGCGCCGCTCACGAGCCATCTCAATCTGGCGAACATCGAAGTGCTCGCGCAAATCCTACTACGAGAGGACGAGGCAACGATCTAGGATACACACGAGGACTGCGATGCGATGGACGGCTCTGGGGACGCTCGCCGTGGCATGGAACTGCATCGCCGTACTGAGTTCGCAATCTGGCCCGCAATCGCTCTGCGTCGGATCCAGCCTGGCGCCTGAGAAGAATGGAGTCTTACGGGCGCTCCAACAGATCGGCAAACTGCTTCCGGCGGCCAACTCGGATGCCCGGCTCGTGTCGATCGATCTCATGGCGCAGGGTGTCTGTCAGTACGAACTGATCTCGCCTGGCCGCCGCCAGCGGCTGATCTTTGTCGACGCGCAAGGCACGATCAAACTGGCAAATACCCTCGCCGCCGCCGGCAGCGAGCATCCCTTGCCGGGCGCCTTCGTCGATCTGCCGGCTGCGACCGCCGCCGCTGAACGTCAGGGCATGCGTTTACCACTGGACTCAGCGCGCTTGAGGATGGCGCAGCCCCGCGGGAAACCGGCGATCGCCGTCTGGACGCTGTCTCCGCGAAACGATCCTCAGGGCCGCGTCCTGAGCTATTTCATCTCGGCAGCCGACGCCGGTCATCCGTTGGCGGTGTCCGACGTGACCGACTACATTAGCGATTACAACGCCCAGGCGCGGCGAACGATCGATCTGTTCCGTCCGACCGCTGCGGGGCAGCCGGGCTCGTCTCAACCAGCCAAGTCGCCGATCTTGCATCAGCCGTGCACGTGCTGGGATCCTCTTGGCTGGGATCCAGTGCAGGGCGTTTGGGAAGTGAATATGTCGTTTACTGGTATCACATGCCAGCTGCACTCATTCGTCACTCCTCTTCCGAGAACCTGCGAGTAGATCACCGGCGCCCGAGGAGGCCAATTGCTCGCTGATCTCTTACGACACCGCGGGCTCCACCGCGTATAGTGAACGTAAGACGATGCGTTCAGCGCTCGCGACGATTCTGCTGATCGGGTTACCCGCTGTCGCGGCTGCTCAACCAGTCCGCCCCGGCCCGGCACCCGGCAGCTTTCCTCGGTTGCCACCGATTGGCCTTCCGCTTCCACCAATCGGGCTTCCACTGCCGCAGATCGGCCTGCCTCTCCCGCCGACCGGTCTGGGGCAAATTGATGCGCCTCCTCCTGGCACCGGCTTTCCTCCAAGCCCCGAGTCCCGAGCCCCGAACCCCGAAGTTGCAGCGCAGAATCACGGCAGCTTTCGAATCAATCACCCGCCTGTCGGAGCGAGAAGACAGCGTCCGTCAGTGTTCTACGTCGTTCCGACGTACGGTGTGTTTTACGAGGCCCCGACGGCGAACGGGACGACCCCCTCTTTGGAAGATTCCACAACGTCTCCCCCGCCGCAGAATTCTGTGGGTCAGTTGCAGCTGGAGATCAGTCCGACTGGCGACCAGCAGCAGATCTTTGTGGACGGCGCTTACGTCGGCACATTCAAGGATTTCAGCGGAGAGATGCAGCTCGACGCGGGTTTACACACCATCGATATCCAGGCGTCTGGCTACGAGACGCTGCACATGGATGTGAATATCTTCGCCGGTCGGTCGATCGCATATCGCGGAACACTCACGCCGGCATCGCCACCCTCTGCCTCGAGTCCTCCTGTCCCGAGCATTCCCGCGACGTCGACGACGATCTACGTCGTTCCAGGTTGTTATATTGGGAACGTCCCGCCTCAGGAGGTCGAATTACCGGCCGGCTGCGACGCGAGCCGAGTGGTCATGACGACCTTGCACTGAGTCAGGTCAGCTCTGAGTTCAGACGTAGCGCTTCGTAGACGCCGTACTCGTGTGCGTCCGGCCAGGTACCACGCCGCCTTGTCGACAAAGCATAGAATCGCTCACGCGTGAACGCGCGGTACGCTGACGTGATTGGAGGACGCATGAAGTTCGTGAAATGGATGCTCGTTGCAGTGGCCGTCGGCGTCCCGACGATCGCGCTGGCGCAGGAACCAGCGAATCAGGTGTGGGGTGTGCGCGTGCTCGCGACCGATGTCGAAGCGATTTCCACGTTCTACGCCAAAACCTTCGGCATGTCGGAGGTCGTGCGTCCGGTCGACACCGCCACGACGAAAGAGGTGATTCTCAACTTCGGCCAGACCACGGAGCTGGCGCGGAAGGCGACCACGCCTCCAATCGTGATCTATACGCGGCCCGCCTCGTCTCCGGCCGGTGCTATGCCCTCACTCATTCTGCGCGTGCCCGACCTCGACAAAGCGATCGAAGCGGTGAAGGTCAACGGCGGCACGCTCACGCGCGGGCCCAACCGAAATGCCACCATGAACCTGAGTTACGCCATGGTCAAGGATCCCGACGGCAACCAAATCGAGCTCATCATGGACGGGAAGTAAGTCGACTCATCGTCGCGGGTGGCAACCATGAGTATTCGCTCGCTCGCGATCGATTCGCTACTTCTGCGTCGGCTGTGCGGGAACGCGCGGTAGTTTTTCTTCGCCGGGATTGCTTTGAACGCCGAGCAGATTCAACGCCATCGAGACGTTTCGATAGTTCGCGACGGTCATGGTCGCGTCCATCATCATGCGGTCGTCGTACGTCTCCTTCATCGCTGCCCATAGACGGTCAGACACGGTTGCCGTCCGGTAAAGTTCATCGGCAAACCGCAGGAGATTCGCCTCAAACGGAGTCCATCCTGGCGCCTCGGGACCGCTGGGGATCCTGTCTACCGGCACGCCGATCGCCCGCGCCCGTCCAACGCGGCCCACATGCTCGGACCATTCGTACTCAGACTGAGAATCCCAACCCGTACGCAGAATCAGGAGTTCGCGATCGCGAGCGCGGCCACTCTTTCCCAGCATGGAGATTTGATTGACGTATTCGGATCCGTTTCGCGCGGTGTTGACTTTCGGACACAAGTTGAACGTGCGCGGATTGTTCGCGCCCGGGCCGGGTAACGGTGTGAGCCGGGCGGCGCGCAACGTCACCGTTTCCCGGTCGGGGACGTTCACGCGGTACGGAACGGTCGTGGGCATCCGATCGCCAGGTGGCACGTCGTCAGGCTGCACTCCGAAGGCGTTGTAGATCAGCGCCATCGCGGCCGTGTCGGCAACGGTCATTCCCGCGTCCATTAAACCGCACGTCTCGTACCGCGCCGCCAGTACCCTGAATACGGCGTCGTTCACAAAGGAGTTACGGAACAATTGGTCAGACATCCGCAGCAGATTGGCTTCGAATGGATCCCAGCCTGGCGCGTCAGGTCCTTTGGCGACTCTCAACAGATCTTCCCCGCCGAGACCTGCCGCGCGGGCAGATGCCACTTGCTCCCTCCACACAACATCACTGCCATAAAGCCACGCGGTTCGGAGCATCAGGAGCTCACGCTCGCGCGCTGGAAGGCTGGCCTCCCGAGTGATGTAGGTGTGAAACACCATGGTGTGCTCGACGAGTTCCGGTACCTTGAGTAAGGTTCGGATGCCGTTGCCCGGGGGCGTGCCGACCGGGACGAACCTTGCAATCAGTTCCCGTTGTGCCGTCGTCAACATGGCCGCAGGAATGGGCGCGATTCGTGGTGTGGACGGTGGAACGGGCCGTGACGACCCGGGACGATCGGGAAGCGCCTGGCTATTGAGCGTGAGGAACGCGATCGAAAGCGACGCGGCAATGAGAGCCGGTTTCACTCCGACGCAGTGTTGGCCAGTGCCGCAATGCACCGAAAGGAAACGCAGAACAGGCTACTTTTTGGGCGCGCCGCGCGCCGGAGCGGGCGCGGCAACTGCGCCGCGCGCGGTAGAAGGAGCAGCGCCGCGGCCGATCAGGCCGGCATTCGCCGTTACCCAACTCGAAAGATTTTTCGCGATTTGATCGCCGCAGCTGCGCCAGGCGCCGAACGACTGCGTCGATCCACCCGAGTCTGTATTGGTGTACTTACCGGTGAACTCTTTCTTGTACTTGCCAACCTGCATCACCGTCGAGACCCAGAAGGTGCTGGCGACAATCGGTGTATTTTCGAGTGCCGTGCCGCCGTAGTAGGACTTGAAGCTGACTCGATCGCCATAGCTTTGAGCGCCCACTCCGCGCTGGACGACGGTCAGGACGATGTCCGCGCGGTCACGGACGTCTGTGACCGTGACCGGCGAATTCTTCTCCTTCGCCAGCACATTCTTGATGTCCTTGATCGAATCCTGAATGTCCTTGCTGGTGTCGAAGAACCCATCGCGTTGGGGCGCCGAGATGAAAACCGTAAAGCCGCCCGGTTTTGGCGCCTGAGCTTCGGCCATCGTCGTGAAAACGATGACCAACGGAAACAACAACGCGACGTACCGGCGAATCATGACGGTAGTCCTTTCACAACCAGACCGCGAAGAACGCGCAGCGCAGGGCAGGGTAGCTGAACATCCGTCGAGGGTCAACCTGCAAAAGGAAGGTGTGATGACTGACATCGAGTTCGCCTGGGGCACGCGCGTGGAGCAGGAACGTGACCGCCCATCTGACCTGCCGATCATCAGAAACGGACCGCCGGGCACATTCGTGATCCTCGGCGAGCGGCGGATTTCACTGCCGACCGATCAGATCCTGCGGGTCGACGCTGCGGACGGGCGCGCGCGTGTCAGCTTCGGCGGCATGTCGTTCACGGGCGCCCACAATGGCCGGCTGGTCTTCACACGCGTGCGCGAGCTTCGGCCAGAGCACGAACTGTCGCCTGACCGGAGTCACACGATGTTGTTGGATCCCGAATGGGTCGCAGCCGTGATCGCGAATGACGCGCGCGTGTGGCCGGAGGTTGTCTACAAGATTGTGCCCGCTGCGCTCTGGCACGCCAGCGAAACGTCCGGGTTTTTTGTCGGCTCCCCTGTTGACCAGCAGGACGGCTTCATCCATTTCTCCACAGCGTCGCAGGTGCGTGCGACAGCCGCCAAACACTTCGCCGGTGGGCGTGACCTTCTGCTGGTCGCGGCGTCGATCACCGCGCTGGATCTGCGGTGGGAAACGTCGCGCGGCGCTGATCGGTTTCCACATCTCTACGGGCCGATGCCACGAAGCGCCGCACGATGGGTGCGCGAACTACCGGTCGGACCCGATGGGCAGCACGTCTTCCCTGCCCTCGAATAGATTTACGATGTCACGCATCCAGGGGAAAGGCCCGTCCCGGCGCTCCGGACGTCGAAATCTTGCAAAGAGCAGCACGGTCGGATAAACGTACCCTGCGTTCGCTGGACACATCGCGGTATCTGCAGCCGGTCGCAGACATACGGAGAAACGAAGATGGTGAAAGCACTGAAGATTGGTTTCCTCGTCGTCATCGCCCTCGTGGTCGTGACGCTTGGGACACTGCGCATGACTGGCCTCGAGCCGCCCTACGTCGACCCGGCCAGCGAAGAGTTCGCCAAGAGCGGCCGAACCACGATGCCCGGTTTCTGGCTAAAAGGCGCCGAAGTCGTCCATGAGCCAGTCACAAATTGGGACTGGGTCAATTCGGTGAACGACCCGGTCACTAAAAACACCATCGTGCTCGAGACGCGCACCTGGTACGGCATTCCCCACTCAGTCCGGATCAACATCGTCGGACGCGGCGACAAGCTGTACGTCCAGGGCAGCGAAAGAGATTTCCGACTGCAGAAGCCGTTTCCCAGTTCCAAGGCGTGGTGGGCCAATGTCGAACGCGATCCGCGCGTGCGCATGAAGATCGGCGGAAAAATCTACGAGATGACGCTGGTGCTGATCCGCGATCGCGCCGAGGTTGCACAGTTGCAACGCGGGAGGAGCCCCATCACCAAAGAGGTCGGGCCCGACGGGAAAGAACACATCACGCAGGTGACGCACTGGTGGCGCGTTTACCAGCGAAACGTTCCGGAATATGACGGCCCGGCGGCGGCGACCGAAAAGGCGAGTTCACAATAACGTTCGAAGGGCGACGTCGGATTCAGCGCGCGCGCCCACACGTCGACTCGCCACCTGTATTTCCTGTTCGTTGACGACGCTGAGCCGCACGATCGCCACGAGCAGGATGCAGCCGCCTGCCACCTGCATCGGTGAAAGCACCGCGCCCAAAAACTTCCAATTGACCACGACGGCCGCCAGCGGATATCCGAGTTCGCACAGCGTGGCCACCGACGCCCTGCAGTATCGAAGCCCGTAATAGTAGATGAGCAGCGAGATGAAGCCGCCGATGATCGCCGTCATGAACACGAACGCCCAATCGCGCGCCGACGCGGCGGCAACCTCCCGGAGGGTGCCGGACAAGACGTTCACAATGAAGAGGAGCGCCAGCGCCGGCAGAAACCGAAGCGCCGTCATCATCTGGTAATCCACACTGTTCAAGGCGAATCGTCCGAAGACGGTCGAGCCGGCCCACAGGAAGGCCGCGCCAAGCGCCAACAGCACGCCCACCATGTCCGAATTCCACGTCAGGCCGCTCGGCTTCAAGCTCGGAAACGACACGACATAGGCGCCACACAGAGCGACGAAGGCCCACAGCCAGAAATCCTTGGACGCTCGTTCCTTGAGGACGACGCCCGCCAGCGCGATCCCAATCAGTGGCTGTAATTTCTGGAGCAAGATCGCGACCGTCGGATTGAGGTAGCGGAAACTCTGCGTGAAGAGAATGGTCGCCAGCGCCGAACCGCCGCAGCTGACAAAAATCACCGCCAACCAGCCGCGAACGGTGAGGCGCTTCAGCTCCGCGACCCTCGTCAACAGCAGCGGCAACACGCAGACCGAGACCATCACGTGCTCCATCAGCACAATTGCCGGCGACGACAGCTCGATGGTGAGCAGTTTGCGGAACGGTGCGTCCACCGCCCACAACATCGCGGCGAATGTGACGAGGATGGGACCGGTCGTCTCTTTAGAAGGGGTCGTCAGCGCCACCGTGACATGTTGGCGCTAACTGGGCGCCGACGTCAGGTGGAACGTCCACCAACTGTTTGGCCGCTTCGCATCGGGGGCGGGCTTGGGATTGTTCACGCCGCCGCCGTAAATCTGCAGCTTCTTCACACGTGCGGCCCACGCCGCTTCGAGCGTCGCGGGATCGGTGACGCGATTCAAGACCACTGGGTATACCGTGCCGTTGAGCCGCAGCCTTCCTGGTTGATTCGGGCGCACTTGCGAGCACCAGTACTTGCGATCGCCAACCGAGCAGCTGAGATACAGCTGACCATCGGGCGTGGCCATGCAATTCAGGTTCACAGCATGAGGCCCCCATCCCGTGCTGACCTGAATCTGGCAGAGAGGCACATCGTTGACGAACGTCCAGTCCACAACGGGTTCGCGGTGCACGGGTCCCAACAGCACGAAGCCTGGCGTGCCATTACACGGGCAAACCGAGGTCCACACACCAACGCCGGCGATGACCACGATGACCAAGGTCAACGCCGCACCGGTCAGAATCTTCTTGGCGGAAAACTTCCGCGCGGTTCCCTGGTCTCTAGGCATTTCTAACGCTCTGGTCTCGGTGGACGACGGCCAGCATACCGTAGAATGCATTGGCCCATCGCTCTGAATCGGCAAACCCTGTGAACATTGCGATCACTGGCGCGAATAGCGGAGTCGGCAGCATCCTCTTGCGCCACCTGCTCTCGGCAAGCGACATCAACGTCGTCGCCTGCGTCCGCTCGGCGAAGGCCGCGGCCGCCCTGCCAGTCTCTCCGCGAATCTCGGTGCGGGCCATCGACTACGGCGATCGGGAATCACTGTCGTCCGCGCTGGCTGGGACGAGTTGCGTCGTGCACCTCGCGGGCATTCTCTTCGAAAGCCCCACGTCCACGTATGAAACCGCGAATGTCGCGGCGACGCAGGCGGTCGTCGACGCCTGCAAGAAAGCGGGAGTGCCACGTGTCGTGCTGGTCAGCGTGCTCGGCGCAGACCCTTCGTCGTCGAATCGGTACCTGAGTTCCAAGGGACGTGCGGAGCGCATCGTTGCTGAATCGGCGCTCTCGGCGGCGATCATCCGGACACCGATCTTGTTGGGACCAGGGATGGCCGCCACGCGCGCCGTGGTCGGTGCGGCGTCGCACTCACGAGTCACGCTGCTCGGCGGGGGCCGTCATTCGATCCGGCCATTGGACGTGGACGACTTGAGCCGCGCGATCCTGCGCTGCTGTGAAACTTCGCGCGCCGGGGTCACGCTCTACGAACTGGTTGGCCCTGAACCGACCGCGTATCGTGACGTGATTCGGCGGATAGCCGCCGTCTCGGGCCGTGACGTGTCGATCCGGTCCATGCCGATCTGGCTGGCCAAACTGGGAGCGTCAGTCGCCGGATGGACGCGACACGGTGGCATGACCCCGACGGTCATCGACGTCATCACCTCGAGCGAACACGTGCACGAGAACGCGGATGTCGCGCTCGGTGTGACGCTCACGCCCTTATCAAAGACGATTGAGAAGCTCTTGTCCGCAGCGACCAAGGTGGCCCCGTCGTGACTGAAACTGTGACCGAGACTGCTGCTCCGGCGACGAATCGTGCCTCAAAAGCGCTGGGCCGAGTCGTCTTTCTCGCGATTGCCGCTGCCTGCTTTTTGTTTCTGTACTACCGCCTGAGCGGCGCCGCCGCGCGCGAAGGGCTCCCGCTCGTGCCGTACATGCGGCAGGTGTTTGCCAACGTCCGGTGGCTCCCCTGGCTGCTGCTCATGATCGTGTATTCCACGTTCTATCTCCTCATCGACACCCTCGTCTTGACGAAGACTCTGAGCTGGTTCATCAAGCCGATTCCCTATCGAGAGATCCTCCCGATCCGCGCGAGCGCGTACATCATCTCGCTCATCAGCGAACAGGTCGGCAAGGGCGCGATGGCGTACTACCTCAATCGACGGGACAACGTGCCAGGCTGGGAAGTCGGATCGGTGATGCTGTTCATCATGTTCGGCGAGATCTTTTATCTCGTGGTCTGGGCCACGGTGGGGTTCGTCGTCAGCCGCAACTCGCTGCCGCCGGTCTTCGGCCTCATCCCGTTCATCGCCCTCGGCGCGGCGGTCCTGTTGACGCTGTGGATCCTCTATTTCCGTGGCACGATCCTTCCCACCAATCGCCTTCGCGACAAGAAAATCTTCCACGCCTTCAGAATGGCCACGCTGAAACACTACGTGATGTTCTTTCTGCTGCGCTCTCCCGCCCTGCTCGTGGCGGTGGTGGTGTACACCATCGCGCTGAATCTGTTCGGGGTCCCGGCGACGCTGCTGCCGCTGATGGGATACCTGCCGATCATCTTGTTCGCTGCAACCGTGCCCACGCCGATGCGGGCCGCGGCGATTGCGCTGTGGGTGGTCCTGTTTCCGCGCAACGAGGGCCAGATGGCCGCGTTCGGTTTCGTCCAGCACAACTTCTTCATCCTGTTCAACGCGCTGATCGGTCTCATCTTTCTCCGACGCACCCAACGTGAGTTGTTCGATCGGTAATGGCGAACGCGCTCACGGCCGTCAGGCTGTTGCTGGTGTTTCCCATCGCCGCCGCTTTGGCGCGTCCTGACCTGCTTGCGCCAGGCTTGGTCGCTTTTGCGATCTGCGCGGCGATCGCGACTGACTACCTCGATGGGCCGATCGCGCGCCGGACAGGGACGGCATCAGCGAAAGGCCAGTTGTTCGACCACAGCACGGATTGCGTGTTCGTTACCGGCGGACTCGCAGGCGCCGCCATCGCCGGAGCAGTGACGCCGATCCTGCCTGCGTTGATACCGTTCGCGTTCGGACAGTACGTTGTCGATTCCTATGTCTGGCACCGCCAGCGCCAGCTGCGTGCGAGTTTTCTCGGCCGCTGGAACGGCATTTTCTATTTCGTGCCGATCGTGCTCATCGTCGCGAGCCGATTGCCCTTCCCAGCCAGCTTTGCGTCGCTGCTCGGGGAGGCGGCGCGCGTGCTCGGCTACCTGCTCGTGGCTTCAACCATCATCTCGATGATCGATCGCGCCACCACGCCGTCCACATCACGAAGTTAGACGCTCGGGATGTGACATCGTCCTTCCGGGCGCGCGATGTTTTGGTTAAACGCCGGATCATGGCACGGGAATCCGATACAGGTTGCGCTGCACGCTCTCGCGCGTGAAGGCGTATGTATCAGCAGTCTGACCGGGCACTACATCCGCTGACGAGATCACCCGCACCCCCGGAAGCTTCACTATTTCCTGCTCGGATGGAAGCCCATTGGCGAAGCTTGCGGGCAGGGGACGACCCGTCGTCAAAGGGAAGATGAAGGTCTTGTCCCTACTCGTCAGGGTCCGATTCAAAAACAAGTGCTTCCCGTCGCCGGACCACCGCAGCAGCGTTCTGCCCTCGATTGGTGTCTGAAGCAGCGCACCTCCGTCGACCCGGAAAATCACGACGCCTCCGCGCACCATGCCCAAGACCAGCCAGTTACGGTCCGGGGATTCGCCCATGATGGCCACGATTGACGAGTCGATAGCTTTCCGTAGCCCGCCGCCGTCTTCTCGAACACGGTAAAGAAACGCGGAGGTTCCCTCGACGCTGTGGAAAAACACCTCACCGGTCGCGCCGAACACGGGCTGTGCACCTTCGATGTTGGGAATTTGCCGCGGCGCCGAACGGCGGTC